>Ga0116227_10005471_pt1 | contig 26705 bp, 16 predicted proteins | sample S1TSphgellanicum_FD_89693 | JGI IMG/M metagenome (GOLD analysis project Ga0116227, IMG submission 89693) | Host-associated microbial communities from peat moss isolated from Minnesota, USA - S1T2_Fb - Sphagnum magellanicum MG | ecosystem: Host-associated > Plants > Peat moss > Unclassified...
ACCCAGCATTTAATGCACAAAGTTCAAGACTAATTACAGTACGCACTTGGGAATGGAGCGTCTAAAGTACGCACCTACCGGTAAAGTACGCACAAAACTCCGAGGTTCAAGTTGCGTACTTAAACGGGAGACTACTGTACACTAACCTAGTTATAGTATCTATCCTTTAAAGGATATATATTAGCAAGGTGAAACCCAGTGTGCACTCAGTTGGGGTTCATGAGAAACTCTGATGACAAGGTAATGGCAAGAGACCCTGAGTCATAAGAGGCTTCTAATGAATGGGGGGCTAGTGGCTGTTGGTTCAGTCTGGCTGCTCACTGACTTTGAGATCCATTATATACATACTTTGCTCAATACACACTCTAGGGAAAAAAAAAATCCCTTGACTTCCCATATGGCATAGATTGTAGCTGTAGCACCCGACCAAACCCCCCACAAGATTCTTGCTGAATTGGTTATATGGCACCACGAGCTCCTCGCCAGTACAGACTACGCTGAGACTCTTCAGGTACATTTTTACTCTTATTAAAATTCCAATCACAAAAATTACTCAAAATTTCATACCTCCTACATCATCAGTCTACAAATTACAAAACCACCTTGGTGCACACTTACTCCTCAAGGGTTTCCAATGATACCAAGGACATAACTGCGAGCTCGTGGTTTGCGAGATTTCAACATGACAAATCTAACAAAACAAACCAACTATGTTCCTTTTTATTAAGATCATTATGTCCTTTCCTCTAAGCAATTGGGTTCTACACACTGCATTACAAACAATATGATCTCTTCCCATTCGAAGTCAAGCATCGGTTGTCAAGTTGACCTATGGCCATTAACCTTATAATGTTGACCATTGTAGACCCACCACCATTCTACCTGTATAATTTCTTTCTTAATTTAATAGAGACATTAAGATTTTGGTAATGTTTTTTCTTTGGCTTGTTTTTCAATTACACTCTTTTGTTTTTCCCATCCATGTTTTATTTCATCCCATGAAACAATTGCAGAAATTTTCCAGTGTAAATTTGTAAATACGCCTCCTAGAAAAGAGCAAGATTCTTATGGTTACTACAATTGCAAAAATTTCCCAGTATAAATTTGTGAATATCCGTCCTAGAAAAGAGTAAGGTTCTTATGCTTACTATTTCGGAGTGGGAGGGACCTTACATCTACTTAGGTGTCCAGCCCCTCCTACTCCTAAAAAGAAGTAAAATATCAAGGTTCTAGAGAACACCTGTAAAAGCCTTTGGAAGAATGTCATACTCAGTATCCATACTCTAGACATTTCTGGAAGGTCTAAGAACGTTTAACCAGCGCTCCCCAAGATACCATAGATGTTCCCTAAAACCCTAAAATGGCATTGCATTGCAAAACTTGATATGCGTGAGTTTAATGCTTCTAAAATAGCCCCATGTCTCTTGATTATTTCGAAACAATAATAACAGAGGGAAAGGGAGGTTCTTAACTCCAATTGAGAAGTGATAGAAACCAATCAAAGAAAGAAGATGGTTGTAGGCAAGAATTTAAAAGGAACACAGAAGATACCTATATCGGAATCATCTCCATAATTGTTAGAATTCAGTGGATCCATTGCAACCAATAGTGTCAGCTACTTGGAATTCATCAAAGTTTTGCAAGCTTGATGTTTAAGGTCCAAAATTGTTGGGTAATTGCAAGTTATAGTGACTAACTTTTGAACAAATTAGGAGTTCATTTTGATCAAATTTTCACTCTAAAAATTACATCACCTTTTTATCATCACATTTGAGGAACCTAATTTCTAGGAGGGATATTCACAAGCATTTGACTATCTTGTTTTGTTTGAAAAGATAGTCAAATTTTGTTTACATTATGTAGAACCTAGTGAAATAACAAGGTTGCAAAAATTATTAAAATTTATTCTCTCAAAAATCTTTCAAAAATCAAGCAATTCAAGGGCTTTCAAAAGTTCATCACATCTTTGGCTTTTTACCAATGGCATTTTTAAACATAATTTTAACTAGGTGATTATCTATGCCATGAATTTTGAGGGAAAAATCTATACAAACAATTGACAACAATAAAAATCATGAGTTCATTTATGAGTTTATATGGACTATGATTTTCAATTTACAAATTTTTGTAAAGTATTTCATTTGATCTATGCAAACAATTTGATTGTGATTAATGAAATTCTATTGGAATAATAGTTTACTTCATAAAAATGAGTATCTTTTTAAAATATTACAAATTCAATGATGTTGGGGATCATTTAAATCCTTATATATTGAAAAAAACAACCTTGTGATGTACATTTTGAAACCTTTTAGTCTATAACTACTCGATGATTGATTCCTTTGTGGTTGCAGCATGCATGTAAGCACAATAAAATATGCAATGAATTTACTACGTCAAGGTTGGGTGCAAATAAAAAATAATGACAAAAATTGTTTTTAAATTCTTATATATTATTTCTTTTACATGAACAATCAAAAATAAAATCAATTTTCATTATTTTGCATTAATTTTCAAATTTTGCATTGTAATTTAGGTTGAAAGTAAAATTTTCAATATATAAATAGTTTTTAGAATTTCTTTTCTAAAATGTCAACTTTTGTAAAGTAAAAATGTAGTAGATTCTAACAAATAAATAAATAAATAAACAAACCCACCACATATAATCATCATTTATATCCTAACTAAATATATAAATATTTAATTAAATTTTTTGTGGTGAAGCATACAAGCTCATATTCTTCATCGTCTTTGAAATTTTTTTAAAATTTTTTTTAATCATTTTTATTATTATTTTTAAATAAATTATTATTAACTTAATACAAGTATGGGTGAAAATATAATAAATGGAGTCATGGGCGCTAAGGTAAAAAAAAATTTCCAAAGATTACACATGACATGTATCATTTTTGTGTTGGTTTATAATTTTAAAATTTGTATTTTAAATATTTAATTTAACACTACATATTAGATATAAATAAATTATGACTAAATTTTGATTGTATGTCATATATTTTATGCATTCATGCCCTCTATCTCATAATTATGAACAACTTTTGTTAAGGCCACGTTTTTAAATCCCTAATTTTCAGTGTCAAAAGCATGTTTGAACTCAATATGTTTAAATCAATTATTAAAAAAAAATCATTAAATCAAATCCTTTTTTTTTTCAAACCATCAAATTTGTCAAAATCCTTTCCAGTTTTCAGAAGGAATGGTGCACATTGGTTTAAAAAAATGACGTTTGAAAAAAATAAGGATTGTCCACTTTCAAAATTTGAATGCTTTGAACATGCAAAAACATTTTTCATTTGTGTCAACCTTTGAACATTTAAACTTTGCAAATAATGAAAATATTCCAATAACTTTTATGATAATCCAAATTTTATGCTTCCCTTGTGATCTTTCAAACATACAAAAATGTAGTTTGAAGGAATGTCCACTCACTTGGATGGTTCTTTTGACTGTGTTTTTACTCATCCATTTTTTAAAAAAAACTTTGATGTTCCTTTTATGTTATTATATGCATGATACATGATAAAATGGAAGAAAATCACTTTTTTATATACTTTATCATGTTTTCACCCTTGTACCATTCAATGTGGCATAGTCACAATATTTCAAAAACATGGTTAGAACTTTTTTTTAATTTTGGACCTTTTTACACTAGAAGTACTAACTAGTCTATTAAATGTGACTATTATTTTAACTAACCATTTTTGCAACTATAATTTAAGTAATCCTTCAATAACAAGTATAATGTATAGTTGTATGTTTAATTATGTCATGGTAACAACCAAGTTCCAATTTTGTATTAGTAAATTTAATTATGTGTTATGTGTTCTTTACAAATCAAAGTGAAAATAATTAAAAGTCATTTAATATCATCCACATATAGCCATGTATCCAATGACACCTGATAATTGAGTTGTTTTTCGAACATTTTTTTTTTTTCAAACTATGCTAGCTAGTTGACTAAACCATGTATAGTGTCTTATTCAATTTGTATTGCAAGTAAGTAATGCAATATTGGGAGCTATATGCTTCACTACACTCAATGGTTTTCTTCAATCAAATTGTGTTTTGTGTCCTATGGGAATGGTGGTCCATTTACTAATCATAAGGGTATGACATTTGTTTACATTATACACCTACACCCCAAGTAATATTCGTATTTGTTTACAAGTAATTATTTACTTGTTAGCCCTTAAACCTTAGGAAAGACCAATTTGGTCCTTCAACCCCTTAAAATAATATTCTTATGTGGAAGCAGTGGCTTCAAAATCCAACATACATGGGTTATAGCTATCACATCATTGAGTAAAGCCCAATCTTGCAAAGTTTTTTTATCTCTGACTACATATTCTTTAGAAATTAAGATATAGTACAACATGAAAAAAAGCTCTAAACAACTTTTTACAACATTGATGTGAAATTTAGTGAAAACTTTTGTTGCCCAATGTTTTCAACATTTTGAAAATAGGACTTGAATCAAAAAATGGAATGCCATTCCTTATTAGAATCCTAAATTTTCCAAGACAATTTTTTGCCCCCAAAAAAAAGAAAAATTTTCTAAGTTTTTTTTAGATGATGTTTTTTTCCACATGACTCATATGCATACCTTCTATTTACCACCAATGTTCTATAATAAATATAGTGTTGCATCTTTGTCCAAGTCTCCAAAAATGTGCAATGTTGAAAACTACCCCAAATTATAAAGTCTAAACTTTCAATAATGGCAATTTTTCAATTCTCATCCAAATCCTTTTCTTTTTTGACCATTGAAGGATTTAACTTGAAGTCCTCTACAAGTCAACCCAATCAGATTTTTAAATTTTTTGACATTTTGCATGACCTTTAGGCACCTTTGTGGGCATCGGTCCAATTTTTGGGGTTGTTTTGGTCAAATGACAATTAATGGTTAAAGGACAATAAAAGGCTTATAAAATCATGCAATATATGTCAAAATTTGGCAAGTAAAAATTTAACATCATTTCATTAATAAAGTGATGTGCTTATATTATTAATTTTATTACTCACCCATAAACAACAAAATAAACAAATTGGTGCAAATGGGATAACATGAGTCACACCCATTGCTTTTTGATTGCTTTTGTGACTGCTTTTGGGGAAATATTCCTAAAATCTTTTTGAAATATTCTTGAAATATTCTTTAAAAATCTTCAAAAAAATCTTTTAAAAATCATAATAATTTGAAAAGCCTTGCATAAACAATTTGTTAAAATATGTCATTTAGAAGAAAAAAATTAAAGTTATTAAGCATGTCGTTTTACTACTTTAAAACATTGATTATAATGTTTTATTAGTCTTTTTTAATATTTTTTAATCATTTGATTAATTTCAAATCTATTCACAAGTTCCCATGATATATTATGAATTTTATCATATAAGTTTATCCTATAATTTCAACACAAAATTAAATTACATTTTCAATAACATGGAACATCAAGCATTGGTTACACTTGCTATGGTACATGTTACAATGACTACACCCAAATGGGTGAAAAAATTAAACCATAGTTTAAATGCAATATACACCAAATATTTTTAACATATTCATGTTTTAACATTTAAAACTTATCATACTAAATATTGAATTCAAAAAGGTAGTAAACAAGATATTATGTATAAATTTGAATTTTTTTCATATTCTAATTTATTGAATAAAAATATTATTTGAATAAATAAAAATAATTTCAATATTTGAATTTTCAAAAAATGCCCATAAATGATTTAAATTTTTGTATATTATGTCTTATTTCAATTAATAAATTGTGTAAGATCTTGAAAACAAACATTAGTGAATGGGTCCTTTCATGAATTCAAGAGCCACTTAATGTGTAACCATTACTTAAGTTTACATGATGTTTTCCACCATTTCCTTAATTAATTTTAAATGTATCTTCATTTGTTTTATGTGAATAAGATATGAAAAAAAAAATGCATTTCAAAGCTTGAGTGTGTAAAAAGATTTCAAATAGAACATGTTTGTACTAATGTGTTGACAAATTTTATCACAATGTGAAGGTGCATGATGGGTTGATTCAAGATGCAATTTATGGCTTTGGAGGTCAATGGTTCAACTTGCGTTCTTTCTAGGTTTTGTTAAGGTTATGCAATACCCCTCCAAGACTCTTGACATATGTTATGGAGCCCAAAAGAATTTTAATATACTTTAGTAGGGGTATTGCTTGTGCATTGAATAATTATGGGCATAAGCAATACTCCTCCAATAGCCTAGACCAAAATAATTCAATCAATGATGTTTACATATTACCCTCATGAGTGTATTGCTTTCCTTTTTAGGTTTGAACTTTTAATTTTTGGTGGTAAAAAAGGATTTTTTGGTTTGAGTGCAAAAATAGAATCATTTTTTTGATAATTTATCATTCATACATATAAGAGTATGTGAAAATGTATTTCTAACTATTAACACAAGATGGTGCAAAATGAAAGTAAAATGCTTTAAATAAAATAACATGGGTGACATGTGTTACAAAAATGTGTAAAAAATGCCCAAGTCCAAAACAACCCCAGTCTAAAATGGAAAACATGTCATACTAGTAAATATGTGGTTGCTTCAAAGATAAATTACTCCCCTAAATCTTGAAGACCAAAACAATAATTTAATCAAAACTAAAATAAACTACATGATATTTGTCACTACCAGAAGGGGATGGGATCCCATTAGCCTTCTTGTATCACATTGATGCAACCTCTGCATCATGGACATACCGTCACATAAAAACCTCGTAATTAGCTAATGTTGCATCCACAACATTAGTCATAAACACCTCCCTGGTGGTGCCTCAAACCCTAAAAAAAATAACACAATATAATAAATATTGCATATGAATTTAATAACCTAGAATTAAAAAAAAGAAGGTATGGCATTGTTGGAACTTACTAACCATGAATCATTTCTGAATCATGGTATTGCGTAAAGAGGCCAATCTCCTTACGCCGCACTATTTTATTTGATGTAGACTTCTAGTCACGTTCCATCCAAGTGCCTTTGAGTGCTTTTGCATACTTGATTTGAATCACTTGAATCACAAGTGCAACATCTTCATCACGCTCTAACTTGGCTTGCATGTTGAAAAACATGGCCCCCATAGCCCATGCAGTCATGCCAAGAAGCTAAAGGATGTGACTAGAAGCTAACTTAACAAGTGTCAACTTAAGAACCTCAAGCTATAAGGTATTGTTTAAAGATTTAAATTTTAAAAAATGCCCCACCCACCTTTTCACATGGAAAGGAAGGTGAAGCAAAAGTTTGAAAACCATAAGTAATAAAGGTATTGCAAACAAAAATTTGCAAAAAAAAAAAACCCACCCATCTTTCTAAACCCTCTCCCAATACTTGGTGATGCTGCCCACTTGCGCCTAGAAGGGAAAAGAAAATGGAAGAAGAGGGGGAGCTCAAGCTTCCCTTTTGCCAAAACTTGGCCATGGTACCTTAGAAGCAACCAAAAAACTGAAAAAAGGGGGAGCAAGTTCCCTCTTTGCCGAATCTTGGCAATGGCGTATTAAAAATAACAAAAAGAAAAAAATGAGCTCCCTTTCTACCAAAAGTTGGTGATGGTGTTGCAAAAGCAACAAAAAAGAACAAAAAAAAGGGCTCCCCTTCTACCAAGACCTAGTGATGGCACCCAAGAACTAGCCAAAAAAAATGAAAAAAAGAGGGAGCTAAGAGTTGATGATGAAACCCATTTGCACCCACAAGCAACAAAACACAAAGAAAAAAGAAAGAAAAAGAGGGAGCTTGAATTTTTGCCGAGACTTGGTGACGACACCCACCTGCTCCCAAAAACAACAAAACAAAAAGAAAAAAGGGGGAGTTGGCCTCTATCAAAAGTTGGCAATGGCGCCCACCAAACCCAAAACCAAAACAAAAAATAAAAAATAAAACATAGCGTGCTTACCTTTAAGCTCGTGCTTCCAAACTTTTTGCTTTTCAAGCTCCAAGCTCTCCACTCTTCAAGCTCTAAGTTCCTTGAACCCAAACGTTCAACCTACTGGTGATGGAGTGATTGCGAAAGGAGTGTGGGGAAGGTGGGTCAGTAGGATGAGGGAGATAGATGGGTTGGTAAGAGGAAGGGTGGTAGGGTTTAGGGGTTAGGGTTTAAGTTTGTTGGAGAAAAATTTAAATAAAAGGGGAGGCCCCAAAAAAAAATTGGGAAAAAAAATTATGAAAAAAAAAATTTTAAAGGGAAATTTTAATAACTCACCAAACAACTAACCCCTTGGAGGATAGTTTCAACCCATCCATGAAATCCCAGAACGGGATTTTTTGGATGGTGCACTAGTGGGTATTGGGTCACTCAAGCCATCCATTCCTTCATACCACACCTTAGTACAAGATGTGAAGGTAAAGTGACACCCACTATTGAAGAAAATTCTTATTGAACCACATGTGCAAAACTTTATAGAAAAATTTCTTTCCAAGCAAGCAAAGTGCAAACCTGTATTTTTCAACCAAGTTCAAAGGCACCTCCCACTTTTACACTTGCACCTTTCTAACAGATTTATCCTTGGGCCAAAAGCTAAAACAACTTTCACCTTTGAAGGGCTTTAATTAGCGAATTTTGGAACTGTATACATTCAATAGTTGTATCTTACTAATATGTAGGGGGTTAAATTATTGGTGACTTTGTTACTTATGGTCTACAACCTAGTAGGTAGGTAGGTAAATAGGTGATGGTTAGTAGGTAAATAGGTACTACCTATTGGGTGCAGTCACAATAAAATGAGGCATAGATGATGTAAAATGTGCCATAAAAATAGTCAAAATTGGAGAAATATGTATGTTTTACCATTTAAAACCATGGCAATCATGGCAAGTTGTTCCAAGTTCTCATTCATATGAATGTCAAAACATTCAAACCAAAAATCCATTTGATGAAATTTTAAGTTTAAGTTTCGATTTAAGACCTTTGAAAGTGAACACCTATTGCATCAAAAGGAATTAATTTTGCAAAGGACTATCAAGAGGACTCATATAATAAAACAAAATTGATGGAGAAAAAATTTTAAAAATAAAGACTTATAAGCCACATTCAAAAAGCACTCATACCCTATAATACATGAAATTCTAAAATTCTAAAAACTTTATAGAATTGATGAAAAATTTTAGAACTTCAAAAATCCCTTACCACATATAAATGGGTTATAATGTACATGATGTGGTAAGAAAAGTTGTAGTTTATTATACAAGAAAACATTAAAAAAATTTAAATCAATTTTTGGTTATGATTTGAAATTATTGTCATTTCTAATAATGAAAATTAAATTTACAAGGAATCAGCACATTTTCAATTTTTGATCTTTATTCAAAAATATAAACAAAAAAACATGTTCAATTGCTATCTACTTAAACAACTATGTGCATTTATTATAACAATTTGCAAAAAAATTGTTCAAAAATTAATTTGTATGAAAAAGTTATTTTTGGGCAAAAGGACATGTAGTTTTATTCTAAACTAACATTGTTGTTTGTTTTATCTCGTTTGCACCCTATCTAATATCTACCTATTTGCCCAAAAAAAATGTTGTTTGAAAAAAATATGTTAGTTGCATATTTTTAACAATTGATATTTGTTGTCACTTTTCCAAAGTGTTGGAAGGATTTCTAATTGCATGTGTCTATTATGACTGAAAATTAATTTATAATCCAATCATTAGTATGCAAATTTCTTATAGTGTTATTCCATTCCAAATTTTGATCAAATTTGCAAATGATGGTTTGTTATTTGAAAAAAAAAATGATCTAAATGTTGGTATCTAACATTACACAAAAATGTCATTATATGTCTAGTCCTATATGACTACAAGTGGCATAAGTGACTAAAAATGGCATACACAATGGGTCTAATTCAATTATAAATGGCATAAGCAATTGATTTGATAAAAAGGGACCAATCATAGAATGGCATTTTTGGTGTAATGTAATAGATTGATAAGTTGGAACTAGGAAAGTGTATTAAAATATTTGTCATCTACCTACCTACAACTTACCTATCAATTACCTATCTCCTTACTTTCACATATATAATATAAAAAAACGTGTAAAATAAACATGTTCTTAATAATATGTTGACAAAAGTTATTACATTACAAAAGTGTGATGCATTGGTCAAGGACTTGGCTTCAAGCACCAAATGAAAGATTCAAGTCTTATACTTACAACCTATTTAAATGTTTAGGGGCTTCAACTAAATGGTGTAGCTAGGTAGGCTATTTTTTTGTTTAAATTTGTGATGTAAGGTAGGTAGGTAGGGTAACTAGGTTAAGCATAAGCCACGTATCCATGTGTTTGTAAAAACATATCATGTTACATAGTCATGTTTACAATCATATGCTAAATCATGTACATAATCATATGTGCAATATGACAATAGTCATGGAGGCCACATAAATTGCCATTTATGGCTATGATCATGTCTATGACTAAGTGGTAAAACAACAAGTTTGAATCCATTGCATAGTCATTTAGTCACATGTAGTCACTAGTGACACAATACGACCACAAATGTAGTCATGTTTGTAATTACAAAACTAGATTTTTGATGTAGTGGCATGTTAAGTTGGAACCAATTGTGAAGTCCTAGAAAAAAATAGGGTGTTATACAAGCACAAGTAAAAGGCCTCTTTTGAACAATCTTTGCATTTCACTTGAAAGAAAAATGTTTCAAAAGATAATATGTTTATTAGAAATGAAAAGACATTAAAATGTAAAGAAAGACATGTGATCGATGCAATTGAAGAAATGGGTCCTAGCAAAGCTTTCCAAGTTATTACAAAAAATATTCATGTTTGCAAAAGAGTTAGGAAGATTGTTCAAGAAGACATGTTTCCTCACATTACATATTCAAGTTGTGAACTACACATGTTCACATGACTTGTGCTTAAAGATGACATAATAATCTTCATTGTGTTTCAATGCTTGTGTAAAAAGTTGGAACTATGGTTCAATTTATTGTAAATCATCATCACAATCAAGGTTGAGTTTTCGAATATGGTCTATTAAGGAGAAAGGTTTTTAACTATTTTGACATGTTGAAAAGATATTGGCACCAATATATTGTATGACTTTCGAATGAATTTTAAAAGTTCAAACACCTTTGGAACAAATGGTGAATAACAATATGTGGAAGGAGTGGTTAGATGCGAAAATGTTTGAAAAGTTCATGTCATTTTGGCAAAATGTTCAAGCAATGGTGATTACAAGCAAATTTGTACTATCTAGTATACATTGTGGATTATGCAATTCCAAACCACATGTAAATTTTATGACAAGATGAAACTATCAATCATTCATGCCTTCCTTTTTTGAAAACAAAAAAGGAGATTTTATTTGAATACATAAGTCATTACATTGTGCTAGTTTTATGTTTGATCCTAGAAAAGCAAACGATAAAAAAGAGATTGGTAATTGATGAGAGGGTTCAAGTATGTATTTGAAATATAAAATTCTATCATAATGTGTAGGATCATGTTAAAGATTAAAAAAAAACTAATTACTTATAGAAATAATGAAGGGTCATTTGTTAATTCTACTATGAGCACTATTATAATTAGTGAAATTCATAGTCATCAACGGTGTGAAGCGTTTGGTGTTAAAACATTAGAACTTCAAAATATAATATGAAGGTTTTGATCCAAATAACTCAATGTGGATTTACTTATCAGTGCAAGTGGTCAACATTTCATTTATCCACAAGTTTTAAAAGGAAAAATCATTTGACCTTTAGTATATTAGGGTAAATGAACTTGCCTATTATTTAACAACATTTAATTGAGAGACAAGGCCATTGATCGAGATTATAAAAAGTCTTACATTGAACGATTGGATCAAAGTGAAAAAGAATATATATATAATTACTAATGAAATTAATTTTTTAAAGTTAAGGTGAAAGCACATTACAATGACCCAATTTGGGCCCCTTTTGGGTCTATTATTATAGTACATATAGTATAATTGCTCCAAAAGTATGGTACATTTCATTTTGGGTATCAATTTTGGTTTTCGGGCCTTAAAATTATTATTTTTACAAAACTAATGGGTATATTTATAGTATACATTGGTGTAATAAGGTCATTTATCTTGTTTTGACTACACTAATTTTAAGTTTCATTACTCATTAAAATAACCAATTTCAATGGAATTTTTTAAATAACCCATCTAGCTATGCTTGTTATCTTTTATACATGTGAATGTGATCAATTGTCAAAATTTCAATTTACCACACATTTATTGCATTTTTGTTTTAAAATTTCCATTTTTGAAAGAAAAATTTCCAAATTGGTCACATGGTATCCAAATATGATTCAAAATATGTGAAATGACATGGTTCAATATACCTTCAACTTTCATAAAGATTAAAAATCATTTAAATTTTTTTTTTGGAGTATATTTGTGTTTTTGAGTGCATAAGTACACTACATTTATTTCCACAAATATGCTCCAATCTCCCACTTTATAAAATGAAATGAAATAGTTCCTTCTTTCATATCTTGCCTATATATGTTATATTTCAACATAATATGCAAAAATATTGTGAAATTTTTCAAAAGTTTGAAATGGGATACATTCAAGCATGCACACCTTTGGAAAGTAGTATAATGTGACACCCCAAAGGGGATCATCATAATGTGTTTTCACTCATTACAAAAACATTTATTATTGAATCATGTATTCAATGTGTTTAGATTTTTTATGCATCAATTTGTATTGACGTGTTTTATAACTCAAATTATAATACATGTGTTCCATTTCTTATATGTATTAAAATTTACTTGTTAATAAGTTCAATTAGTATGTTAATAAATGAACTATTTCCATTTATGCACCATTTACACAAAAAATTTGACTGCAACAAGTGTAAACATGACTTAATATTTTTTTAGAATGTAGATCATATGTTTATCATTTGTCTTTTGTTGTTCCTTTTTAATGAATTGGAATGGTTGATGGTTGAAAACATCAAATCTATATGCTACTTGTTAAATAAGGACTATAACTTATTCACCCAAGGCAACAAATGGTTGTATTTTTTTCACTACATCTTTCAAACCATCAAAAAATGCAAACCATCATATTAATATGTTCCTTTCTTTTGATCACGTACTAAAACCAAATATAAGGTATCAAAATTTCATGCAAACATGAAAAATATAATTAAATTTATAGTGGTCTAAATATGTGCACATTGCATATTAAAAGATTAATTAATAATAAGGTGGGAAAAAAAGATTCCCTCATTTGATACCCCCCAAAAAATAATAAAATATACCATGTTTAACACAACTTGTAATGTAAAATTGTAACATAAGGCTTTACTTTACAAAAAAGTAAACAAATTTCATCATTACTACCACTTTTCAAACCATCTTGGACATCACCCTAAATTTTTTTGAAACTTTGCATCACTAATATTTAAGTTACAATAAAATGTTCATTATTTGGTGTTAAATTAGATTTCTGATACATACTACCTAACACGTGAAATGATTTCACATACAAACTTGATTTTTTCATACATCTACAACCTCCATATTTAACATATCTCCTAATGGTTTTTGTGCAACAATTTGCCTAAGTGAAAATCAACAATTTCTCCATATATTTAAAAAAATTAAAGCATATGCTTACATTTTGCCAATCTAAGCCATACAAGCTTATTTGTTGTTCCCTCCTCCCAACTACCTAAAATCCAAGGATTTCAACATCATCTAATATATAGGTTGTTCTATCCCCAAATCATCATTTCTTGCTTTAGATCAAACTTGATTTGATATGTTTTCCATCAAAAGAAATCGCAAATTGAGCAAATTGACAAGTGATACTTGAGATAAATTAATCTATGAAAATATATTCAATGTTTTTTAATCATCAAAGGCCAAATAATCTAAACATCCACCTATATTTTTAAAATGTGAAACCTTAAACCTCTCATGTCCATTCTAAAACCCCAAAAATGCCAATTTTTTTTGGTGGAGGTACTAATGCTTGAAAGGCAAAAACACAAACTTAAATGTTAGGGCATCATATGTCATCACCTTCTACCACTACTCCTTTCAAATACATTGTATTGTTTCCCATGCTTCTCTTTATTAGTTGTCTATCTTAAATTGCAACCTCAAATTATTATGAAATATGAAAGCTATATGCCTATCCTTAAATTTGTGTCCATGTTTTTGAAAACCATTATAGTCTTTTCATTTGGCCCACCTATAGGTTAAATGTTTTTTTAAAATATGTGAATAAATTCTAGGACACAAAATTGAGGGCCAAAAGGTGTTCATAAAACACATTTTGCGTTGCAACTATATCAAATCAAATCAAACTTCAAACACCTAAGGAGGACACTCTATGTTACAATTTGACACTACGTATGCATCAAAGAGAGTATTGTTTGGAGAGTATTATGTGAAGGAACGTTAATTTTTCCCACCCTATTCTAATCTTATTCTATTATCCACATATTTAAGCCATTGTTAATTTAATTTAAATTTTACTTATACATTGAATTTTGGTACCATACAGTTGTTTGAATTTTTAGTTTTAGTTGAAGTTATAAGACACCTTCACATTGTTCACCATAAGGATAGAATGTTTAGAAATAACATGTCTTTCAATACATTTACTCCAAAACAACATAACATTTATTCTACTACTATCTCCTTGTTCTCTCTTTAAAAAATCTAAACTAAAAGTGTCAAGTTTTCTAGCCACCCAATCACCTTTGAATATAAATTATTTGGAACTTTTAGTATAAACTACACCCTCTCCATCCTACTAATTGAACCTACTAACAATTAATATCTAAAATCTCTTGTATATTATTATTTTAAAAATTAAATACTCATTATTAATGCATAACTCATACTAAATATATTTGAATTTTGAGAATAGACATAATGTATATTTAAAATCAATTAAATTATAATCTTTACCCAATATCTCAAACATTATTTTTTTTCTCACATTTTTTTCTAGAACCTGAAAGAGTGTTCTCCCTTAGTTTAAACATTCAAAATCCATTAATATCTCATTAGGTTGTCTCATAATTAACATTTGTAATTTCACATGGGAACCACAAAAGTCTCCAAAATAAAACAAGAAAACCATATAAAAGAACGGTCACCCATTAGAAATACATGAATCATCTCCATCTCAAATATGTCATTACACATGATGCATAATAAACAATTGAGTTGTGTGTTTTGAAGACAAATTTGGGATGCCTTAGAAATTCAACTCGATGAAGTAAATAACAACTTGTTAGATCACGAATCATTTAGTTTGACAAATCTATCAAAACAAATTATGTTACAAAGTTGCCCAAGCAATTAATGTTAGTTTAATGCACATATGAAAATGATTTGAATGAATGTTGGGTGAATTTGGGGGGTTTACATTATCATTTTGAGTCAACAACCTTTGTTGGAGTTTGTTGACCACTATCAAAACTTTGTTCATAAGTGCATTAAATTCATTAACACTTTAATTGATGTTCACAAGCATTGCATTATTGAACTAATGTCTATAAGTTTGCCTCCTAAGTTTCTAACCTATGATAGGTTTCAATATGTTCTTTTACAATTTTGTGCAATACCTTTATACATTGTCATAATTTTCAAGATTTTTTGGACAAAATTATTGTGCTTGCAACATAAACCAATTCATAGTTATTAGATAATATAAAAACTTGAGGAAATTTTTTGGTTCATTGGGCCCCATTTCATGTTTAAGCAAAAAATAAAAAAATAAAAAAATCCAAAAATCATTTTAACCCTTCTATTTTTTTGAAATTATCTCCTTGGTAAATGACTTTGTTTTTCTTACACCCTTGAACTTGTTTTCAATCATGATTGAAACAACCACACTAATTTCCTGGGCTTCATATGATACACATCCAAGTCCAATAGTGAAAAGGGATTAACTATTTGAATTTCTATTGATAAATTATGGTGCAAACATTGGCAAAAGAAACACTTGAAGATGTGGAAACAACAAGCTTAAGGCTTGAGCACATGAACCCATCCAACACAAAGACATTGGAAAGTGAAATGAATGCAAGTTGCACCCATGAGCATCTCTAGGACTATTGTAGTATAACCTTCAAAGAAGACCTGAACTATAACCAAGACTAATTGCAATTCTAGTAAGTTGGAAGTTTGGGTTTTATAGGATTGGTTTTTTTGCTACATACGTGCATTTACCATTACACATGGTGTTATGCATCTTTGGACAATTGAATAGAAACAGATCAAGTTTTTCTGGTATGGGGGATCCCTCACAATGTGCTCCAAGTTATGGTTCTTGACAAGAAGTGGAGTTGGACAGGAGTTGTACACATAATCATTTGCATCCATGAAGTCCATTGAGTGTAGTGGCTGGAACATGGGATCGATGTTCATAAGTGCATCAATCATTTCAAATTCTTTTGTTGAACAATCCAGGTAAATCCAATGCCACTCTACTACCTTGAGGAGGCATATCAATAACTCCTCATTGAGACCTATTATATCATGTAGTCTTGAATCCTTTTGTAGTCATAGTATACAATGGGCCACTACTTTGTGTAGCTAGGCCCCTTTCTCACATATGTGGTATGTCGAAATCCCATCATAGTTGCAAAAAAATATCTTTTCCATTTCATGACTACAATTTTCAAGCATTCAAGAGTCGGGAATCACATCAATAAAATACACAATCATGTGGAATATAGTGTCCTCTATGGCTACCACATTGGCTTCATTGTGGATTAGAGCTATCACAAAAGACTTATGCATCTACTTAAACAAGGGGTGTATCACACTATGGCCTTGCCATTTACATTAAAAAGTATCTTAAGGAAAAAGAAAAATTACGGAAACTCAAATATTTCACCATGCAAAAAAATATAATCTTCAAAAAATCCTCTAAAAAAAACCAAAATGCTTCAAGATATTTTAACTCTATAACTAATCTCTAGTTTCAATACAAGCCAAAATATCATCTTTCAAAAATCCTCATATAAAAATAGACTTATTATTACCTAGGGGCCAAAATCTGTTAAGCTATTATGCTCTATAATGACCCTAAAGACAATATCCTTGCCTCGATAGGCAAGGCGAATGAACTACAAAAGAATTTGACATTCATCCACACCAACACATCCAAGGCTCACTTTTATCATGCACAATAGGCGCACTTCAAGCTAAAGATTACCCTGTCAAGCCAAAACTCCTATTGCATCACAAAGTTCATGATGGGAACAGAGTTGTCACCAAAATTTTTAAGTGGAAATTCTTTGCACCCTAAGATTAAATTAACAATGCACTGAAAGTAAAAGAATCACAAATAGCAAACATTGGAGGCATAATAAACATGAGGCAATTCAATGAATCTTGATCAATGACTATCTAAGCCTAATCGGGCTTTAAAGGATTATTATTGAAAGTGAACCATGTTATTCAAGTGTTCTTTTGGTAAGTGGTGTGTCATATGTTACATATAGAATGTCAATTTATTTTTTTTTAATATTTTTTTTTCAAACCTTATAAAGATTAGGACATCAAAAAAAATCAACACTTTTAACCTACTAATTTCAAAAATGGGTTATTTGATAGTTTCAACAACTTAATTAATGTCTAATTTCAATAACTTTTTGTGGGCTTAAACAAAATCTATGGGAGTTCAATATGTGGAATATCAGTTTTCTGTTGAAGTGAATTCTCAATGACCTTCCATTCATATGGTCTTGAACATGTTTGTTCAGCTATCCTGGTTGCAAATTTAATTGGTGACCTCATACTAATTACTGACCTATTTTGAAACTGTTTTGAAAATAATATTCCATACTTTTACAAAGTAGTTGAAGGTAGTTATCATAATCTAGAATTTGGACACATTACATATTCATATGAACATTCCCACTGTCACATTGCACACTATGTTTTGGATGAAGAACAATAAAGTTTATGCCAGCTTTGAGCAAAAAAATGGTTTTTGGTTCAATATTTGTGTATAGGTTGTTGTGTTTGCAAAAGGCACTACAATCTAACAATTATTCTTGATTTGCCAGATAGAATGATGGATCCAAGTGGTTTGCTATTTGTAGTATCCTACTTTTTACAATCCCAATTTTCATATTTATGGATGAGGCTTGAAAATCAATGTGTCATCTTGGATGGGAGAAATCCCATTGAAAGCTCAAATATGGGGTATGGATGAAGTTGTTCTCACCTTTTACAGTTCCAATTTTCATGTATATAGGCGAGGCTTGAGTAACAGGAAACCATCCATCTTGGATACAAGAAATCCTCTTAGAGGCCCAAATGTGAGGAATGGGTGGAGTTGTTCTCACCTTTTATAGTCCCAGTTTTCATGTCTATAGGTGAGGCTTGAGTAGCAAGAAACCATCCATCTTGGACACGAGAAATCCTCTTAGAGGCCCAAATGTGAGGTATGGGTGGAGTCATTCTCACGTTTTATTGTCCTAATTTTCATGTTTATAGATGAGGCTTCAATAATAGGAAGCCAATTATCTTGGATCTGAGAAATCCTGTTAGAGGCCCAAATATGGGGCATGGGTGAAATTGCTCCCACATTTTTTAAAATCTCACTTTTCATGTTTAGGGGAGGAGCTTGAGAAATATTAAGCCAGTCATCTTGGATGTAAGAAAGCTTGTTGGAGGTCCAAATACAGGGTATGGGTGGCGCATGCACCACAGAGTATGGAGTCAGCACTCTGTCAGTATTTACCACATTCAGTGCGCACCGTTTAGTTCCTACCCCATCCACACCCATGAACCTGAAAAGGTCGACTGTACAAAGTGAGAGGCAATTCAACCCTCACCATCTGAGCAATCATTATAGTTGGCCAATGAGAAACAGCTCATTTCATGTTACATGAAATGAGTGCACACTTTCACCAGGCGAAAAAAGCATCACAGTGTTTTTCTGTAAATCTTCATAATAAAAAGTACCATAAAAGGTGGGAGCAATTTACTGCTGCCGTTGGGCATGCTTCAAGGCTCACCAATTCTACAACTCAACAACATGCATCTACTATATAACACTATGCAAAAAAGTGAGTATGCATGGTAAGGTGTTATAGGTGAGTTATTACATAACTCAGGCGCCCACTGAACCGGCCCACTGCAGCGATTTGATACAAGAATGACAGTCAGTTGAGGACAAAAGTGAACTGCTGCGGAGTCTGCAAAGAATGTGGGCCTCTCTCTCTCTCTCTCTCTCTCTGTGCTCCTGATTATATGATTCTTTAACTGGGTACCAAAGGAATCGGACAAAGTGGTGACGTCGGGAGAGAAGAAGGATGACGAAGAAGAAGAAGGGGTCGTGTTTAAGGATCCCCACCTCATCTTATAAATAGCAGCCTTCCCTGCCACACTCGAGCACTAAACGCGAGATGCCCGGCGTAGCGGCGCTCTTAACTGCGAGAGAGCACCTACTACTACCTGATCACGCCAAGCCCTTTAATGGGTTTTACACGAGTGGTTCGGCGGGTGCTAGCAACCAGTGGTTCGGCGGGTATCAGAACCTGCACCAACCCAAGTGCTGTGCGGTTATCAGAAACAGGAGCCCTTCTTTCCGGTTATCAAAACGGCTCTCAGGATTCATACCCATGGTTCTAAAAACCTCAAGGAACCGGTTTCTGATAGGTAGGCATGATTCCTTTTGATTGAAGTCAAATAACCGGAGGTTCTTTTCCTGTGGATGTCTATGAATCCTTAGTAGCAGTTCTGTTATTCCAAAATATATATATCAAATACATTGAACGAGCAGTTCTCTGATTTTGAAATGCTCCAAAAACAAACCCGACCAACCCAGTGGCTACGCATTAACCAAATCAAATACTCGCTCAACACTTGTTTTTTTAACTCTTTAGAGAACCCGAGACTTCTTCTTGTTTTTCTTAATTTTAAAAAATATATATATAAAAACCCTACTTCATAATGGACCTTCACACAAGTTTGGTCTGCAAAATTGTCATAAATCACCTTCAATGCCATACTGCTCTCCACAATGATCTATTTTGGTTTCTGTCACTCTTCTTCTTTTTGTTCTTGTTCTTCTTCTTCTTATTATGAAGTTTGGGAAGTCTGGTGGGTCGGTGCTGACTGTCAACCAAACTGCAACTAAAACATTAATAACAGAAGCCTTCCATGTGGAGAGGTCAAACAAACACAAACTTTTAGGAGGTACCAGGGTGGGGTGGGAGGGAAGGAGAAGGCGGCAAGCAGCCCATATCACAGTTGATTCTTTGATACCAGTGCCAAACTTGCTCTCTTTTCTTTAAGATGTCAAATTATCGCACCTGGCAATCAAAACAAGCATTTCATCGTATAATGGTTCTGCCCTTTTTTGCAGGTTCAAACTTCAAACTAAAAACTTCCCTTTACTCAACTAAGAAGTTCTCATTTTTAGATGCATGTAAGTCTATGGAAGAAGCCCATCCAACATATGCACCGATGGTAGTACTCTACATGTCACCCGCACACTTGGGTCCAGCCTATTCTTTACTAAAAACTTCCTTTACTCAATCAAGAACTTCTCATTTAGACGCATGCACTTCTATGGAACAAGCCCATCCAACGTATGCACAGATAGTACTCTAGATGTCACCCGCAAAATTGGGTCCAGCCTTTTTCTTTACTAGTGAAATTTTGTTGTAAAGAGAAATTGCAAGTTCAAAATTCCAAATTCCAAATTCATGTAAGTCATTTTTGGGTCACTTCAATCCTGGAAGAGAAGTCAGAAAAAAGTTGGAAAATTTTCCAGGTCTTTTATATTTGGGTTTTCAGTATGTAGCCAAAAATATAGAAGGATAATTAGAGATTTGTACTTCATATCTATCTGGTTTATTGGTAGCCAGATTTGGCTAAATATTCCTGGGGATGGTTGCCATTTTTTCTACATCTTCCAATAGATGATGACTTGGCTGCATTAAAAACAAAAAAATAAATTTATATATATATATATATATATATATTAAAAACCCTTCATAAAAACATTTATTGGGTCAAGTTTGACTCAAAATTATATGCACAAATTTGACACCAAATGCCTATTCTATTTCCTATTGGCAAACACAACCAAGTTCTCTACTGGGGAAGCAAAGCAAAGCAGTTTGTTGTTACAACATTAACTGGTTTGTATATGACAAGGTCAACAAATGTACACAACTATATGTACAAGGAGAACCGACAATTAGTTGTTGCATGGGAGGCAGGTTTTTTCCTCAATTTTGCGATGTAGCTGAAGTGGCGATCATCAATAAGATGATTTAGCCAGATTTGGCTACATACCACATATGAAAGTAGAAGAAATAACAAAAATCCTTTTATATTTTTGGCTACCTACTGGAATTTATCATGAAAATCTTTATGGCAATTTGGAATTGTTTTCCTTCGAAATTTGGCCAAATGTTTTCATGAAAAAAATGTGTGTATAGATCAAAATCATTTTTTTTCATGTCAAAATTTGGCAAAATTTCACCAAAATAAAAAAAACATTGATGGTAGGTCAACTATTGGAGGGAAGGGGAGTGTGGAGAAGGTTCAAGTTTTAAAAAGGGGTGCATGGGGAGCAGTGTTTTTTTTGGGGGGTTTCAATTTTATAACATAGCCTAAATAGCAATTCTTCGTAGTAAGATTTAGCCAAATTTGGCTATCACCAAGATATGAAAGTTAAAAAGTTTAAACATCCTACTATATTTTGTACTATAGTAGGTTGTCTATACCCAGTTTACATAGGTAGTGTGTGAGGGGGGAGTAGAAGGGCAATATGCGACTTATAGGTTATGTTGTGGGGGAGGTTCCCATACGAGTGTGTTCTCTTGAGGGAGGGTGTTCCCAAACCTCAGGAGAATGCACAAGTATGGAACCTCCCTTTATGTAAACAACTCTCTTTTTATTTCCTCGCTTCCTTCGCCTTTTGTAGAAAAGAAATATTTCCATGGGAACGTGGGAACATATAAAATTGGGGGAGCTCCCCTTGCATAACACCATAGGGTTTGTTCTTCTGCTGGGGGAGATCCCTCAAAATACACATAGAAAATAAAAAGGGAGTTGTTTGTGTGGTAATCTTTTGAAGTTCACCTCCGTAGTGTTGAATAATTATTTTATTTTTCAAAATCCACTTTGGCAATTAAGAAAAATTAAGAATTTTTGGAAATTTTTTGGCCTTGAATATAGGCAACTTCTTGGGTAGGCTCTTTGGACTCTAAACCTCTAACAGAATGAGACTACTTTCTTACAATATTTTTTATTCCTTCTTTTTGTCAAAAATGGGGAGAGATAATGTTTCATCAAATTAAGGGATGGAGAGCTCTTGTGAATTTGTGAATACTTGCTTGGCAATGGTGGTGGACTAGCTTGCAGCAAGGAGCACATGGGTTTGTTTCTACCATTTTTTTTGGTATTTTGTCCTCTCCTGATGCTTGCTGCTGTGAATGCATGGCCTTCTTATTCTTCTAGTTCTTCTTTCAATGCTGACAACTTTGACTCAAGGTTAGCTATACTCTCTTCATCTCTGTCTCAACAATAGATTTAATTTTTTAATTTTAAAAAAAAAACCCCACATTTTTAATTATTTTTTCTTTTCTTTTTCTCTTTTGACCTCTCCAACTTGTTTTCTTCTCTGTGAGTGCCTTTCAAAGACCCTCTTCTTCAACTCGGCTCACACCTCTTTCATACAAGAAATCACATTTGCAACCCCCAAACCCTAATCACTATGAAACGAAACAAAGTCAAGGGATGTAATAGAGAATTTAGGCACCTCATAAACAACTCCCTTTTTATTTTCTATGTGTATTTTGAGGGATCTCCCCCAGCAGAAGAACAAACCCTATGGTGTTATGCAAGGGGAGGAGCTCCACCAATTTTATATGTTCCCATGTTCCCATGGAAATATTTCTTTTCTATGAAATGGGAAAGAAGCGAGAACATCAAAAGCGAGTTGTTTGTTTGCTTAAGGGAAGGTCTCATATTCATGCATTCTCCTAAGATTCAAGAACATCCTAGTGCTCACACCATCATGTGCCCCCTCCCTTAGGAGAACACACACTCGTAAAGGAACCTCCCCCACAACATAAAATTGGTCCAATCCCCAAAAAATTGACAACCATGGACAATAATAATAATGTCCTTAAATTTTGAGGTTTAAAACCTGTAAAATTCCTTTAAAATTTGACAAAATTCCCAAAAATCATTTAAATTGCTGCCAAACCTGAAAAGGTAGTAAAATATCAACTTGGGAAACTCGGTCATAATAGTTCAGCACGAGCGAACTATATAACAGGTTTTGGATGGATGGTGCATAATTTTTCATCCATGAAGAGCAGGCATTTTGAAAAACCTTCAGCAACTAAGAAGCCCTTATTCTGGTTAAGCCCACTGCCCCTCAGGCTTTTAACCCTACACAAAAATTAAAGCTCCAAATTACCTACCTCCAACAGGTGACAACCCAAACACTTACCCCTAGGACGGAATGGTTTTCCAAGTGACTGGTTAATAGTACCAGTACCAGTACTGGTATAAAAAGGTTCCATAAGCATACCCAATATGAGTACCTAGGTGCCTGCCAGTTGTGGAAAATGTATTTTAAAAAATGGCCATACCAGGATCAGTCTGGTAAGTGCAAAAGTCACTACCAGTCCAACACCGGTGCATAGTTTGGGCCAGAGTGCACCAGCACCCACCACCAGTGCACCAGTTGGCCGTTCTGTCCATAGGATGTGCATTTCTTCATCCGGTTCCTGACCCTGTGTTAACCCAACATTGTACCACAGTCAACCTTTTTGGACTGCTGACCTTTTTTGACTCTTTTTATTGTTTTGGGTGTTTTTTTCCCAAACCCTGACCATACTACCCTCCAACCTAATCACCCTAGTTCTCTCGTTACCCTACTAACCTAGCTACATTATTGACCTGCATCTTGGCTCTACCTACCAACCCCTTACCTGCCTACTTTCTATTTTTTCATGGGTAAACCTATATCTCTTGACTAAACTTTTGTCTTTTGGCACAACTTTTGACTCTTCTTGATTAAACCTATATGTCTTGCTTAAACCTTTTCCTTTTGGCACAACTTTTAACTCTTTTTGGTTAAACCCATATCTCTTGGCTAAACTTTTTCCTTTCGACACAACTTTTAACTTTTCTTGGTTAAACTTATATCTTTTGGTTAAACTTTTTTTTTTACACAACTTTTAACTCTTCTTGGCTAAACTTATATCTTTTGGTTAAACCTTTTTTTTTTTACACAACTTTTAACTCTTCTTGGCTAAACCTCCATCTCTTCATGGCTAAACATTTGCATGTTGACAAAAAATTTATCTCTTTTTGGCTAAACGTCTATCTCTTGGCAAAAACATTTACTTTTCAACAAAACCTACATGTTTTTTTAGTTAAACCTCTATCTTTTGGAAAAAAATTTAACTTTTCTTGGCTAAACCTATATCTCTTGACAAAATCTTCATCTCTTCATGGCTAAACCATTACATGTTGGCAAAAATTCTATTTATTCTTGATTAAACCTTTACCTCTTGGCAAAACCTTAACCTCTTGTTAGATAAATTTTTACCTTTCAACAAAACCTTTATATTTTCTTGCCTAAACCTCTACCACTTGAAAGAACTTTGAACTCTTCCTAGTTAAACTTCTATCTCTTGGCAAAACCCTTATCTTTTTTGGGTTAAACTTTTACTTCTTAGTAAACTTCCATCTCTTCTTGGTTAAGCATCTACAAATTGGAAAAACTTTTAATTCTTCTTAGCTAAACCTATATATTTTGGCAAAACTTCCATCTCTTCATTGTTAAACCTCTACTTGTTGGCAAAAGCTTGATCTTTTCTTGCTTAAATTTTTATCTTTTAAAAAAAATTATATTTTATTGAATATACTTAAAAACTACTTTTTTAACAAAATCTTTTAACAAAAATTTTGGCTACCTTATTAACTTAACCATCTTATTGACATACTTACATTATTTGACTTAACGTATACCTAATTACTGAACCACCAACCTACCTACATATTTATTTACTTACCTACTCACCCTCACTCACCTACCTACCTATCAGTTACCAAAATGATAATGTTTGCCAATGTATGATATGCAAAATATGAAAATATTACATTATATGAACTAATAACCATTTTAATCATATTTTACCCCTTAATGTCAATAAACGGTATCCCAGAATGTGAATATCACACAGTTGGTCAACTTTTGTGACCCACACATAAATATTGCATATTTTGGTAGTTATTGTTAAAAGTTAAAATAGTTGAAAATCCCATCACAGAATACAATACCCACATATGAAAACAATGTCATTTCAAACACAATACACTTCAATAATTATTACATATTTTGTGACCAAATGTAAGCATTTTTTTTTTTGGATTTTTTTCTTTTTTTAATTATTTTTCTATGTCTTTTTTTTTCTAAGGTTTTTTTTCTGATTTTTTTACTTTTTCTCCTTTTGAATTTCTTTTTTTCTGTTTTTTTCTAAATTATTTTCTTCTATTATTTATCACAATTATTTTATTTCTTCTAATTTTAATTTTTTATTGTCATCGTTTTTTTTATTGAGCATGCACATTTTATGCCCAACATTTTGGTATTGCACAAACCATCCAAAAAACCAGCCAACATTTTATGCTTCAAATGTGAATATTGCAAAATCATTTTAACAAAATTAATGTTTAATTTATGACCCTTATGCAAGTATTTCACACTAAACTTTATATTTTTGAAGTTCATTTAATGTAATAATGTAACATTACAATATATTTCAAATTCTTATTTTTAATGAAAATTTTAACAAAATATTAATGCAATGCTCACATTCAAAGCATGCAAACATAATACAAACATGAGGATACAATCGCAATAAGACAAAACTTGTATGTATTGATGCAAGTATCACATCTATGAAAACTTTTTAAAATGTTCAAAAAATGGAAAACATGAACTCCACGCCATTGTTTATGCCAAAGAAACCTAAGTAAAATATGCATGTTAATTTCTAACCTTAAGAAACCTTTTAAAATCTACTTTCATTACCCACCGTGTCATGTGTTCACCAATAAGTTTTTCTTGTTGTAACCACTTTAATAACATGTTGATGAATGTAAAGTTAATAATGATACAATTGATCCAGAATTTTCAAACACCCACCAATTCACTCATCCAAAAATGGGTCTTTAAAATTGCAGTCATAATAAAGACCTCTCTTGAACACCCAGATTTTGGAATTTTTGACAAAAAATTAGTAGCCACAGATATCACACAAAAAACATTTTCTTAATTTACACAAAAGCGATTGGTACAGGGGTCCTTGATTGATAACATTCTGGTGCATCATCAAGGCAATTTACAAAGAAAGGTGGAAAGAAATTAGTTGCAAAAAATGACAATAGATTTGTCAGGAAAACATGACAAACCTCAAGTCTTATGCTGCCAGCAACAAGTGCGTCATGAGCAGCACTTATAGAAGGGGTGCCAAGATCTTGGAAACCTTGTTTGACAGCATGCAGAGTGTAAGGGATGAGACGCAACACCGAGCCTTTCGCAGCCACAGAGCCTGACACACCTTGAGCAATCTTGAGGCGAGACTTGTCACCCAAGTAGCGAGCATCACTACCCTTTGCCATTGCTTCCA
>Ga0116227_10005472_pt1 | contig 26702 bp, 16 predicted proteins | sample S1TSphgellanicum_FD_89693 | JGI IMG/M metagenome (GOLD analysis project Ga0116227, IMG submission 89693) | Host-associated microbial communities from peat moss isolated from Minnesota, USA - S1T2_Fb - Sphagnum magellanicum MG | ecosystem: Host-associated > Plants > Peat moss > Unclassified...
CCATAGGATGGGCTGGATGATTCGCCTCTTTTTCATTCACCTCTTTACCTTACGTTAACCAACATTCTACCACAGTCAATCTTTTTTGGCTGCTGACCTTTGACCATTTTTTTTTCATTGCCATTTTTTCTCAACCCTGACCTCCATACTACCCACCCACCTAGCTACTACATTGACCTAAATCTTAGCCTTACCTACTAACTAACAATTAATCCTTTACTTATCTTGGCAAAACTCTTATCTCCTCTTGGTTAAACCTATATTTCTTCTTGGCTAAACTTCTATCTCTTAGCAAAACCTATATATTTTTATTGACTAAATTTCTATCTCTTGACTAAACTTATATATTTTATTGGTTAACTTTTATTTCTTCACTAAACTTATATTTTTTCTTCACTAAACTTCTATCTCTTGGCTAATCTTATATATCTTACTAGCTAACTTCTATTTTTTGCTTAAACCTATATTTCTTATTGGCTAAACTTATATCTATTGGTTAAACCTTTTTTTTTTGGTTAAACTTATAAACTTTGGCTAAACTTCTATCCCTTGGTTAAACCTATATTTTTTATTTTTTAAACTTATATTTCTTGGTTAAACTTATATCCCTTGGCAAAACCTATATATCTTCTTAGTTAAAATTATTTCTCTTAGTTAAACTTATATTTCTTCTTGGTTAAATTTATATATTCTGGCTAAACCTATATTTCTTCTTAGCTAAACTTATATTTCTTGGCAAACTTTATATATCTTATTAGTTAAACATGTACCTAATTCCTATTCCAGAAATAAACCAAAAAAATAGATACATTTTTCAATTATGCCATTTTAATTATTTGCAAAACATCTACTTATTGGTAAAACCTACCTACCCAAACATCATTATACCTACCTATGCATTTACAAATTATGGACTTCAATTACAAAAAATATAATGTAAAATGTGGGTACTGCAATTGTGAATTTTTTTTTGGCGGCAATCCTCTACCTCCACTTTGGACCATTTAATGCAAAATGTACTTAGTTTAATTAAATAATGGGCTTCATAAATATATAGTTAAAAAGACATCAAACATTTATGAATATTTGCACAATTTTAAAATCAATCCTAGGTTGGATTTTGGGGGGAAATTTGGCCAAATTTTCACATACAAATACTTGCAACAAGATGCATTTTATCTCTTTTGAAGGCGAATGAAGAAAGTCTCAAGTTGAAATGACCACATTAAAAGTAAGAAAATAAACTCTTATTTCATTCATTTAATCTTTTCTTTTCATTGTGTTTCAATTTTAATTCATCATTCAACCCTAAAAGATTATTTTGTATGGCATTTGTATATGTTTATATAGTTATTAATGTTTATGACATTTACCATTAAAATTGTTTAGGTCTATATAAATTTTTGAGGGTAATTAGTTTTAAACTCTAAGGCTAATGTTTCCATTCATTATAAATTTTAATTAATTAACTTTAAAATTCAAAACATAGTTGTTATAAATGTTTTTTGTATTCCATTTGTAGTTTTGTTTGTATAATCATTAGATTTAGAGCATTTATCATTAATATTATTTAGGGTTTTAAGTTTAAGGTTTAATGAAATGTGTGTTGATTTATTTAGGTTGTGTTTTCAAATCAGGATACAACTCTTTTGAATGTGATATCATCCTTTAACATCAACGGTATGCTATTTTTTCTTAATTTTTTTTTCTTTTTTTATTTTTTTGTTCCTAATTTAAAGAAATCAATAACCCTGGATGGTTTTAATATGGTCATCAAATTCCACTAAGAATGTTCCATGTTTGATATATGGATTGAGCATTTTGGCCTCCCATAGATAGTGTGGATTTAGGGTCATAACACCAATATTACATTTTGCCACCCATATATAGTGTGCATCTTTAAATTGTTATGTAGGTATTACATTTCCCTCTCCCACATATGTGTGGATTAAGATCATAATGTGGGTATTGCATTTTTCCCCCATATACAGTGTGCATATTTAAAAAGTCATGTAAGTATTGCATTTAAAGTTCCCACATATAGTGTGGATTATGGTCATAATGTGGATATTGTAGTTTTCCCCCATATACAATGTGCATATTTAAAAAGTCATGTAAGTATTGCATTTAAAGTTCCCACATATAGTGTGGATTAAGGTCATAATGTGGATATTGTAATTTTCCCCCATATACAGTGTGCATATTTAAAAAATCATGTAGGTATTGCATTTAAAGTTCCCACATGTAGTGTGGATTAGGGTCATAATGTGGATATTGTAGTTTTCCCCCATATACAGTGTGCATCTTTAAATTTTCATGGAAGTATTGCATTTATTTTTTCCATAAATAATGTAGTTTGTTAATTATCATGTGGGTATTACATTCATATTATCTATAGATAATATGGATTTAAAATTTATAATTATGACTATAGACCATATCATATGTTCTCCATACTTAGCATTTAAAGTATTATGTGCATGATTATATAAAGTTTAGATGAGGGATACAAATTAAGTACTTAAAACATGTACATTTGCATTAGTATTGAATATGACAATTAACATGTAATTCAACATATTGCAAATATAAAATTTTGGACATCAATATCAATTCATTGTTTTTTCTTGTACAATCAGCTCAAGGCATAGTTTCAAACATGGGTCGTGCTTCAAAATCTCAATATATCAATATTCAAAATCCAAAAAAATCACCCTTTAACAACATGGACTTGGTGTGGAAAAAAGATGTTCAACATGGAGGGGCACATATAATCGAGGTTGAGTGTGCATACATCCCACATGCACGAATCTTAGAATTTCTAAACGGTGAACAAAGCCATGAAGACTCCCCGATGGAGTGGAACATTTATAAGTGGATACCCTCACAAGAAAATGTAAAAATGCCAAGAATCCAAAAACACCTCGGCCATATTTGGTATGATGTTCTTTAATTCATTTTTGTTATTTGGAACTTCTTTTTTAACCTCAGATTGTACCAAAATTTAGGTCCTAAATTGATTTCACATTTTGTAGGTATGCATGTGGGTATGGACCGGAAGATAATCATGGAGACCCAAATCACCATCGATCCATTAAATGAAGTTGTTTAGCTAAATTTTCGATTAAGCGATTATACACATGACCTGAGGTGGGAGAGATAATCTTCTACCATCGACCTCATATGTGGATCAATGGTGAACCTACACATGGCAAACATGACCTTGATTCCATTGCGTGACCATCTTTTTTTGCTCCATGAATGTCATAAGCCTTCAAGGACCACATTTGGACCCAATTGGGTTTAGGTTACACCATCAAACAAATATATTATAAGCATAAGGCAATATGGTGGGCTAGAATCAATGCAGAAGAAGTGATGACAAGGGATGATTTCATTAGACAACAAGACATTGCTTACTTGGATTGCAAACACAAAAAAGGGAGTTAGTGTTTACACTAAAATCTAGCCATTTCCATTCGCACATGGGCATTTTGTCATCCAGATGATGTGTTTTATTTTCAAGATGCAAGTGAGGATAATGGGATTCATGTCCCATTCACAATAGGGATACAAACCCCATCTTAATTGCAAGCCACAGTTTCAATAGGTAATAATGGGGGCAATTTCAATGGATGCCACCTTCGGCACCAATGATGTGAAATTTCATTTGTTCACATTGATGGTGTTTGATGCACATCACACTACAGTGATGATTGCATGGATCATTACAAGTCGCCAAACATGTGATGATTTGGTGGAATGGCTAACTCCTTTGAAAACAAAGCTTCAAAGGAAAAACCCTAAATGGAAACCTTCATGTTTCATTGTTGATGATGTTCCACAAGAATTATGAGTATTGCGGTGAATTTTATTTTCATTCTACCTTTTTTTGAGCTTTTATGTATATGCAGCCATTTCAAAACTTTATCCCACATTCTCCATTTTAAATAATGTTATTAGCTGAAATGATAATAAATTGATATTTTATGCATGGTTAGGGTTGTGTGGGGCAATGATCAAGTGCACATTTACCTTTGCACGTGGCACGTCTTAAAGGCTTGGCGTTTACGTTCAATGGAAAAAATCAAAAACAATGAAATGCGATGTGCAATATTGGATGTCCTTCACACCGTCATGTACATGCCCATTGAACCAAGTGAAAGCATTGAAACCTTCATGACTTGTGGGAGAAACAAAATCATTGAAAGTTTCACCCAACATTTACCCGATGATTCATGGACTCAATATTTTTGGACCTATTATTTCCAAGTTGGTACATGAATTAACTCTCAAACCATTATTATTGTTACACCATGTTGTGCATAACCCAAAATATTCACTCTTTGAATTAAGGTAAAAACACCAATGGTGGACTTAATAATCCCATGTGGGCACTAAATGCAATACCCACATTATGACCTTAATCCACAATATATGTGGGAGCACTAAATGTAATACTTGCATGACAATTTAAATATGCACACTGTATGTGGGGGCAAAGTGCAATATTCACATTATGACTCTAATCCACACTATATGTGGGAGCCCTAAATGTAATACTTACATGACTTTTTAAAGATGCACACTATATATGGGGGGAAAATGCAATACCTACATGATAATTTAAAGATGCACATTGTATGTTGTTGTAGATTTGTGGATGGTGGGGCTTTGACGAATGCCACATTCAAACCAAGACACACAAGCATGAATTGAGTCTTATCATGGGGCATTGAAACGTTGGTTCTCTTTGGAAACAAAAGCGATTCGAGGTCGACGAATTGATTGGTTAATGTGGAGACTCACGACAACGGTTGCAAAACACTACATGCACATAACTAAAATGAAAAAATAGGAGTTCATAAAAAATAAGGTTGTGGAACGCATTGTGAAAACAAGCATTGAAAAAACCACATTGATCCTTCACACCAATGTCACCCATGGGATAGATGATTCAAATGAAACTGGCCATGCATGGATGGTACAAAGCCAACAACATCCGAATATGACATATAAGGTCCCACTTCCTTTCACCAAGTATGCTTGTTGCACATGTGAATGGGCATTGCATGGAAACTTGTGTAAACATCAAGTTGCCATTTTTCTTACATGTACCGATCTCACTACAGAAAATATCATTCAATATTATGAAACATGGTATGGATCTAATCGTGGAGGTTTTGCTGCCATGTTTGTGGACCCTACCTATTTGCACATTTATGATAATGAATTTGATGATGAAGAGGCCGATGAAAATCACTCTGAAAAACCATGGGTTATTGATATGTGTGAGCTTATGAGACCAGATGATACCTCCTCCAATGTGGAAAAAGAGAAAGATCACAACCAACCTTCAAGTTCATCCACCTCCAGGAAAAAAATGCTTGCTTAAATGAGTGAATAATGCAAGAAATCATCAATGAAGTGAAAGAAGGTGGGGTTCAACTCATAAACCACACCACATCATTGTTGCGTGTTATTGTAATAGATGTACGAGGTATACGCCTTTCCAAGGTGAATGAAATCATGCATCCCGGCATGGTATTTCATTGCATCAATGATGGACTTGGTAATTCAGTGCATCGGATGAAGGATTAGCATGAGACAATGTTAAAACATGGAAATATTCATAAGAAGAGGGTTCGTGAGTATAAAAAACACAAATTTGATTGTACCTATCCCCCATTTTAATTTTCCATTATTAAAATGTGCATCATATTACAATTATGTCAAATAATAAATTATTATGTATTAATGCATTGGATTTTTGTATCAGTGAATGTATAGGGCTTGAAAGTCAAAGTTACATTATTCAGGCTATATAAGACATATTTTATAAAATTTCGAAACAAGAATATTTTATTCAAACATTATATAGAGGTGGGTATTGCAAGTCAATTATGCAATGATCACCAGGTCAATATGCGGGTAATGTTTACCCATCTTGTTTCTTGTGGCATTTAATTGGTATTGCATGTAGGTATTGCAAGGTTTAAGGTATATCATAATTAAAGGTTAACAAGCACTAACAAAGTATTGCATATAATTTCATATCTTTCATGGGTATTGATTATGTTAGATGAAGGTATTGTGAATTCCCTATTCCTTCCAAAGGGGCATTTGACCACTTAATGTGGGTATTGTCCTACTTTTTTCATTTGAATGATGATTTGCTTTAGTTATAAATATCATTTGGATATTTCTTATTACATTTGGTCCATTAAATGTAAGTATTGCATATGGTGAACAAGATCCCCTTAATTATACCTAGATTATGAAGAACTAAGTTTTTGCAATATCTGCATAATAAATTTTTATTAACCAAAAGGGGGCTTTTGGTGAAGGTACACCAATATAAATTTATGTAGGTATAATGATAAACTTACTATGGTAAATTGGTAATATTACATTATAGGGATAAAGGAAAAATTACCTTAATGATCACCTTAACATTCACTACGAACGATGTAAGTATTGTAAATTAAAGTTTGGAAAAATTAGGACATGCCCACAGTCAATGCTTACACCTAAAGATGAAGGTATTGATAATTGGTTATTTTTTTAAAATAGGTATCTTTTGGATACATCTTATTGTTTTTATGCACTAAATGTAGGTATTGCATTTGGTAAACAAGATGATCTTACATAACATTAGATGATGAGGGAATAGGTTTTTGCATTGTGAAATCAAGGGGGGTTACATAACATAGATTTACGTAGGTATTGCAATTTGGGATTAACATAGGGTGATAGGGTATGGTATTACAAATTGAAAATTTTAACCCTCATCATGTAGACATTACGACCTAATGCAAACATAGGTTTGAATTTGAAAGATTAAGCTAACTTATATAATGAACCTTAAAATGTTGAATTTAAACCTTTGTATGTAACAAAAAATCCTTACATTGACCTTAAATTTAAAAAACCCAAAAAAATTGGCTACATAACTTTAATGGTGGAATTTAACAATTTTTTTAGAACTAAGTGTTAAACCTAAGTTTGGAATTATTTTTGCATAACCCTAAATTGTGTACAAACTATCAACTTGTGTTTTAGACTTAATTTGGGGGGGGCGGGGGCAACTAGTGGGAAGGTTTTTTTATGATTCATACCTTTGTCATGCAATCACCTCCATTCTCCTCTCCTTTAATGAAAAAGAGAAGAAAAATAAAAACTTCATTAGATATAAGTTTGTATGTGAATACATAAATTCACTTAAAAAATATTCCATGAAAATAATATAAATGTTAGGAAAAAGGTTACTTTAAAACAATTAATGAAAAAGAATTGGGCTTAATTTCCCTAAACCTAATGTCCCCCTTATTTATTTGAAACATATATTAGGCAAAAGTTTAGATTAGGGTAATGGAACATGAACATGAGTTGGTTGATATGTGGGTATTGCAATTTGAAACATTTTATGGAAAACCCAACCATAAACAAGAAAAGATCAAAAGTTTGCAATACCTACATAGACAAACCGATTTATGCACCAAGGGGTCCTTTCATGAAAATGGGCAATGTAATTATATAAAAATATTATATTACATTTTTCGTTAAAGTTATTGTGCGAATATTTCATGAAAAAATAATGAAAGTATTGCTTAAATGGTCTGGCATGGCCACAGAATGTGCTAACCTTATTAGATGTAGGTATTGCTCATTTGATTTATAGTAAATGTAATTCATTTGTAATAGATGGGGGTGTTGTGTGCTTCATGGCATAAGATTAATCCAAAATCTACAAATCCCAAAATTCGAAGTCAAAATTAAAACAAGTGGATTGATACAAAAATGATCAAGTAACCACATTACAAAAAGGATGGTGACAAAAATATATCATGTTAAATTAATCTATAATGGTTTGATACAAAATGGTGCATATGTGCATTAAAGCTATATCTATAATTATTCTTTTGAAGAGGATGAATTAGAAGGAATGCTCATATTGGTGCAATACTTTGCTGCAGCTTCTATAGCTTTGGTTGCATGGTGATGAGTAAATAGTTGACGATGCTCAAGTGGAAGTCGCATTGCATTTGCAACAAAAGCCTCCTTTGTTGTGCCTCGAAGCCTAACACAAGAAAACAAAAAAACAAATTACATTCCAATGTTAAAATGCAAACAATGTTTTTAAAATTGAAAAAAAAGTATGGAAATATACCGCCCATGAATGATTTCGGAATCATGATACTTGGATATTGCATCCATTTCTTTGACTTGATTGCGTTTATTAGACTCCAATGTCCAATTCCGAGTGCCCCATGCAAGTTTCAAAGGCTTATGGTGGATTAAAAGGTGATTGAACTTTGTGCCTAACCCTAAACATTGTATTTTAATCTTATTTTTTCTGACTAACCTGGACCTCTAAAGTTTTGCTTGGTTTTGATGTTTGAGATGGAAATTAACAAGTCTTGATATGTGGGGCAGGTCTTGCTTTCAATATGCTCACTGTTGACTGACCCCAATCCTGATGATCCACTTGTGCCCGAAATCATTCATATGTACAAGACTTACTGGGCCAAATATGAAGCCACATCACAGAATTGGAGCCAGAAGTATGCCATGGGTTAAACATTCTACAATTGGCTGTAATAACATTTATGAACAAGAAATTATGTATTGAATGAAGTTAGGGTTCAGATAGAGCTTCACATTCTGAGATATTCTTTGGGTAAGATGTATGGTGATGGGGTTGTTCAAAAGCGACATTTTGTTCTAAGACACTCTAACTTCTCTCACAATGGTGTTCTTTCTTTCTATCCACTTGTGCTTGTTATGGCTGAAACAGTGGAATTTGCCACTTGCAAATAACATGTTTTCAGGTATATATTTGATTGGCATTATGAATATACCACCAGTTGTAACCCTTTCCAGGGGTTGCATATTGTCTGGTTATGGTTGTTAAGGGGGACAATAACATGTGTTTTCATGTCTGGTTCTTGATGTGTGTTTTTATTTGGGGATATGTCACTTTGTGCTTGATGGCAGGAGCGCACCACATGGGAAGAGGGCTTGTGGAAGACATTGGAATGGTACACCAGCCACTCTAACTGGTGGGTGTTTCTGGAGCACTGTTCCCCATCCTCGTATGTTGTCCATATCTGGGGTTGAGAAACTGGCTGATCTTTAGAAAGGCCCTGAAGTTAAAGTTGAGGTTGAAACTTCCGGCACTCCAAATGAGCATGCATCTCTGAATGATAGCAATCATAAGGCTGGGAATGCCACACTGAATGCTTAGGAGAATGGCAGCTCAAAATAGCAATTGAAATTTTTGATCTATGGACGCACTGGTTGGATTGGTGGTCTTCTTGGAAAGATATGCTAGAAGCAGGGGATACTGTATGAGTATGGATCTGGCCGGTTGGAGAATGGGGCATAATTGGAGGCAAATATAGCATTTGCAAAGCCCTATCATGTATTCAATGCAACAGGTGTGACAGGTCGGCCAAATGTGGACTGGTGTGAAAGCCACAAGGTTGAAACCATCCGAGCAAACGTTGTGGGTACTCTGATTTGGCAGATGTTTGCAAGCAAAGCAACTTGATGTTCATCAATTTTGAACAGGGTGCATTTTTTAGTATGACAAAAATCACCAGGTAGTGGAATTGGTTTCAAGGAAGATGACACACCAAATTTTGTCAGTTCATACTATTCCAAGACAAAGGCCATGGTGAGTGCTTAAATTGTGTAGTGTGAAATGTGAACCTTTATAGCTATTTGCATCTAACATTTTGTTTTTGTGGGAAGGAGTGAATATGTTCCATATCTGCTTTGCTTTAGTACAATTGTAGGGGATTTACATGCTGAGAGCTCAACCCCTATCTTTTTTTGAAAAGCTTAGGTCTAGTGTAGCTGTCCACTGTCCACATGTTAATTGGTTAATTGTTTGGGCATTTCTTGGGCTATTCAATGTCTTGTTCTTGTGGAAAACTGCATGTCCAAAATGCAGAAATTTGATTTTAGTTTGTATACTGGGTAGGTTGAAGAGCTTCTTAAAGAGTTTGACAATGTGTGCACCCTGCGCGTGCGGATGCCCATCATTTCAGATTTGCAAAACCTTCGAAATTTTATTACAAAGATCTCTCGGTATCAGAAGATGGTGAACACCTCTAACAGCATGACAATCTTGGATGAATTGCTGCCTATCTCAATTGAAATGGCAAAACGTAACTTGCCAGGGATCTGGAATTTCACCAATCCAGGAGTGGTGAGCCACAATGAGATTTTGGAGATGTATTGACAATATATCAAACCAGGATTTTCATGGAAGAATTTCACCCTAGAAGAGCAAGCAAAGGTCATCATTGCACCTTGGAGCGATAATGAATTTGATGCATCAAAGCTGCAGGGGGAGTTCCTTGAGGTCTTACCAATCAAAGAATCCTTGATCAAGTATGTATTTGAACCCAACAAGCAGGCTATTGTTGAGTAAGGGGCATTGACACATTATTCTCTCCTTTCATATTTATTATGTTAATACATTGCTTAGAATGACGATCTTGACATTGAGTTGGTTTTCTAAGTGGTGTTTGCAATGCAAATTGTAAGGCTAAGTCTCTACCTAGTTATTTGGTTGTAGTTGCTACTGAGTAGCTTTTTAGACTTGGTGCTAATCACCATTATTCTTATTGGTCGATTCAAATTCTCTACCTAACAATAATCCAAGCATGTTAGGATATTTCAATCTCAATTTCAGGTTGATCCCTCCCCAAAAATCCAACATATTATTATTTGAGGGGTGCATCAAGTCCATCTTGATCACTCTTTGTAAGTAGGCAGTCATGCCTCCTCTTTGCTGATATGTAGTTCACCTTGGTTTTGGTTGACTGAAAGTATTACCTTTTGTGATCCTTTTGAGAAGTTGGAATTTACTCTAGACATTTGGATACATACATATGTTCAGGGATATTCTGGTCTCATGCAAACAATACGGTTGATGCTGCTACCTTCACCAAAATACCCACGTTTTGCATTGTTAGCTGCAAACTATGTTGTGCGATTTATAGTCTGTCATATCAAAGTGTAGAAGGTTTTATGTTTCAGGTCAAGGTTTTTTTTTTGGTCCCCTTGTTTTCCATATATCATGCTTTCACCTTTGTGGTTTCCTCTCGCCCTACTGCATTCATGGTCTCTTCTAGTCTTAATTGAAATTTCTCAACCAAGTGTGTCAAAAGCAGACCTGTTAAATTGTTTTACACTCGGGTTGGAGTCTATGGATTAGGGTCGATATTCACAGTTGATGAATGACAATATTTTATTCACATGTCTACCCATCAGGACTATCAGGGTTGACTTTGGAACCAACTCATGCATTACATGGACTATAAGGTGTATATGTGCCATGAGACCCTCATTTGTACTAGATAATTGTTGGAATAAAATAGATTATTTCCACATGTCAAACGCACATATTGTAATCTTGAGGGGATTAATTAGACCTTATTGTTGAATACACATATGCATTGTTTTGCTTCATCAAGTGATGAATTATTGTAAGTAAAATTGATATCTTCCATTGTCAATTGTCTTCTAAATGTTTGTGGAGCAAGCTACTAAAAGTTGGGGATAGATACACTATTTTAGGTAGGTGGAAAAATAGATTAGGTTATATTTCACATGTATCCTAAACCTTATCAATGGGATTGTCATTTGTAGGCAACCCTAATCCTAGACATGCCTACAAAAAATGTGTACCTAGCTTACCAAAAGACCATAGTTGGCCTATTTGGTTGCACATGCAACTATGAGTATATGCATATCAAATATATACGATAGTATATCACAGAAATCATCCAAAGGTTGGGATGAAGGTGATCATAGTTGCACCATAGTTGCATACACACCCAAAAAGGGGGCAAAAATCCATTGCAGTTGCATAAAAAACCTTGCATAGTTACATGCAACCGACAGTTGCATCCCAAATGCAAACATGGTGGTTGCATATGACAGAATTTCTAGTAGTGGTGGTAATTTGAAGAACCAACGAACAATAAAACACATGGCAATTTTCCATTTATTCAAAAAAGATATATTATAATTATTATAATTATTTATTTATAATCTATCCTAGGCTAAATTATAATAGGCAACCTATTATAAGTTAGGCTAGGGTAGAATAGGCTAGCTAGTATAGGTTAAATAGGTAAGTAGGATCCTATTTATTTTGTTGGGGACAAACCTTTTGATTAGATCATCCAAAATGGCACATGCACTATGTTTATAATGCATTCCATGAATCTAGTCCATTCTTTCACCTATTTATATACTTTACAAGTTTGAAGTTGTAAACAAAAATTATGGGACAATTTTAATGAAAGGGAAACACTATGATTCTACAACATTATCACATCCTTTGTCCCATACAAAAACAGTATCATATATCCACACAATAAAATATATATATTTTTCATTAGCTATTTACTTCCTATCCTACTTACTATCTAATATCTATTAACTAGCCTACATTTAACAAATTAATTACCTAACCTAATTAATTTATTTATTTATTATTATTATTATTAAAATATCATATATCCGCATAATAAAATATTTACAATTTAACCTACCTACTACTTACTACTTCCTATCCTATTACTCACATGTACTACCTAAGCTACATACATACTATCTACTACCTAGCCTACTTAATACATTAATATCCTAGCTTACATTTAATAAATTAATTGTTTAACATAGCTAATTAATTAATCAACTAATACAAAAACACTATGACATATCGACATATCGACAAAATAAAATACCTAAATTGCTTAGCTTACCCACCTACCTACTAATACCTATCATATTTATTACATATTACCTAGGTTACATACCTACTATATATTACCTAGCCTACCTAATAAATTAATTACCTACCCTACATTTTATAAATTAATTGTTTAGCTTAACTAATTACTTTATCAATTAATACAAAAACATTATGACATATCCACAAAATAAAATACCTCTTGTTTAGATTACCTACCCTATTTACTACCTGCTACCTAGATTACCAATTAATTAATTACTTAGCCTACCAACTACCTACTTAGCTTACCTAGCCTAATTAAGTTTAACCTTCATAGTTTAGCCTATTAGCTACACCTAATAAACTAGCCTATTATTACCTATAAATAACTTAAACCAATTAATTAAGTATGTAAACTAGGCTAGGCTACCAATGTACATAGGCCTGCTTAGTTTAATATAACCTATTAAACTCAGTTAGCTTAATTTACCAACTAGGTTATAATAACATTTTCTAACAAACTATTAATAATTAGATATTATATCATGGAAGACCCATGGATAATTGCAAAGAAGATTCATGGATTGGTACATTGAAGGGATAATAATCCAATTGACATAACAAAGTTTGCCATATGTGGTCTATGTTTCTTTGTTCATGTGGTAGAATATAATATTGTAGTTGAAAAACCTTTCATTTGTAGTTGCAAAAACAACTATGTTATCATCCATTGATGAATGAAATCAAAATTAGATGACATTGTTCACTTTTCATCTACATTTTCTACTACCTCTAGGTACTACTTACCTATTACCTACCAAGTTAAGTACCTACTAGGTTACTAGGTAGGTTCTAAGTTGTTAAGTAAGTACCTAGGTTCTAAACTTATAAAGTAGGTTTTAAAAAAATGTTTATAACAATATGGCACTGACAATTTTTGTCATGTAAAGTCATGTGATCCAATGGTTAAGTGGAGGTTAAGGACTTTTTCCCTCAATGTGGGGGTGAGGGGTTGAAATCCTCACACTTGTTACTTAATGAACTAGCCTAATTAGCTAAGTTAGCCTACATTCCTAGGTATGTTTTAGGTCTACATTCCTAACATATAGGCTGGGTTTTTAGCTTTTATACCATGTGTTTACATCCCACATGTCTACATGGCATGGATGGAAAACATATTTATTTCATAATCAATGAATTATATCCAATGGCCATAATTTATGGATTTCATCAAGCCCTAATGACCTCCATAACTTTATAGTCACAAAAGTCACAACCGCAAATTGTCTTATAATTGAGCCACACTAGCTACTAGATCAAACTCTTTTCACACGGACTCAAGGGGGACATTAAGTGTTAAAATTTTAATCTACTAATTTCAAACACTTAGGATTTTTTGGGGTAGTAAGTGAAGGAAATTTGTTTTTCCTCACCTTATTAGTATCTAATTTTTTAATATACACATATTTTATCTATCATATATTTAATTATAATTTTTTGCTCATGAAATTTCAATATGTTATATTCATTTTTTTTTTGGTTTTAATACCATGTTCAATTAAAAAGGATTTAAGATTGTTCCTTTAAAAATGGATCATTTGCACAATGAGTTTATGAACCAAGACATCCAAGAATTATAATTACCTCAATGTCTTTTAGCAATGTGCTTTACTTCAAAGCATTTCACCAAAATTCAAAGAAAGTTTCCTAAAGGGGTATTTATCAAATAAGACTTTTTGACTCATTAGTCCATGGTGTCCATGTAAGTTTCCTATGCAAAATGTTTTAATTGAATGAAATGTTTACATGGCTTTTGATACATCTATCAACAAATGAAATTTATTAATGTTTACTATAACTAATTTGCAACTATGAATTTTGTTATTGGTATTATGTTATGATTTGAATTCAATTAATGTAATTCCAAATTACAACTTATCAATTTGTTGATGGAATTATTTTGCAACTAATGTCCATTTATGAATGCTATTATTTTGCACCTATTGGAATTGACAATGATAATTTTTGCTCCATGAAACACAATATAAAAATCCATTGCATAAATAATGACAAACATCTTGCTCCAATAATTTAATTATATATATTAATATTCAATATTAAAAAATATTCATATGATTAAGAGTTTCATTTTGTTTCTATTTAAATGTAGGGTTATATTTTGATAATTGCCAAAACAAAAACATAGAATTTTATTGAATTTGGATGTTTTGGGACTTGCACAATCAAATTTTAGAATCAATAATTCATTTTATTTGTAGGAAAATTAACAACTTAACAACATAATATCCTTATGGGGTGTATTCACAATTGGGGTACCAAAAAGGATTGACTTGTATTTAAAGGACTACAAAGGACAATTTTGGATTGTTGTTTATTTTACATTATTATAGTTGTAGTGGAATGTTGTATGCCAATAGATAAAATGAAATTTTATTAAATTAATAAAAATATTTTAAAATAATTTGGGTACTACATAAATGTCATTTTGAGTTTTGAAAACTAACTATATCAAGTGTTTATACTACATTTTTTTAAAAGGAATAAAAAGGAATGCATAAAGTTATACAATTGATTTCAAAATTTGTGTAACAAAAACATGCCCCTTTCTATGAAAATACATGTTCATTGGATAAATTTGATGAAAAACTGAATCATACAAAAATTTCAAAGTCTTGAAATTTTGAAGGAAAAGGCAGAAGGCAAAAAAACTCATTTTTTTAACCATTTGACAAAAACATTATATTTAATGGATTCAAAATGTTTAGCTTTAAGTGCAAGTTTTCAAAATTACCAAAAAACATGTTTAATTGTTCATTGAAACTCATTTTGGGATTTTTTGGGATTTTTTGCATTTCTTGCTATGAACCAAAATATTCATACACAATTATGTATGAATGTGAAAATTCACCACTATCATATGAATTATCTTAATTTGGACTATTTAATTTTTTTCACATAAATTTGTTTCATGTAAAGGTTATTTGCAAAAAATAACCCGACAAAAGTCCTAGTAGCTTTTATCCTTTTTTTGGAACCTTAAATACAAATAAGCCTTATGCCCAAAAATGATTATTTTGATATTATAAAATTTGCACAAAACAATATGGGTGTTGAACTTGAATGTTTTTATTCATTACACCTAAAATTTAAAAGTTGTTATAATTTCACACAACTATTAAGAATAAAACATCAGTGGTTTCAATTAATAATTTTAAAAAAAAACTAGTTTGTCACATTTAAATTTTTTTTGGACTACATACAAATGTAAAATTTAAAACCATATTCAAAATTAACATTGTCAATTTTTGGATCAATTCAAAAAAGATTATGGACTCATAATGGACTTTTGAAATGACAACATTATATTTGTCACATAGAAAAAATGAAAAATGTGAACTCAAACAAAACGTCAAAGTAGTGTCAAAATAAGAATTAAAAAACAAAGCATCATCAAATGAATAATTTATTAGTGAGGTGCATTGAAACTTTCCTAATATATATTTTTTTATTTAAATTTTTTTAAATGATGTGATTGTTGTAAATTTTTATCCTTGAGAGTCCATTCCACATTAAAATTTTGAATCTTTTACATGGATTTTTTTTATCAGTCACATGTTTAAGGATATTCATAAGTTGATTTATTAATATTTATGATTAAAATCATAAGGGATAATTATAGGGTTTATGGTTTGATAATTGTTAAAATTGCAAAACAAAATCACTAGTGTTAAATTATGGACTTTTAAATTTCATTTTTGAATCACCTAACCATGCTTTCACCCCCTATATTAATTATACTTTCAAACCCAAAATAAACAAATTCTTATTATAAAGTTATAACTTTCACCCAATAATCAATATTTAAGACTTTATATTTTATTCTCATATTTTGTAGATTCAAAGTTCAAAATGTCTTCCTTTAGCTTTGTGTCACCATAATTGACATGCCCCCAAACTCTTCAAGAAACCCAAAGGTGGGTCCTAGAATGAAACAGTGGAAGAAGAAAAGAGTTGGGGTAAGTTCCCTAACTCATAACATGGGTAGGAAGGCATGCTGGAGCTCCAAGATGGGACTAGAACAAATTCATAGACGAGAGTTCAAGATAAGGTCAACCTGCACAACCAAGAAAAGAAAGCAATTAATGCAAATTAAATGGAAATGGTGTGGTGGACTTGGTACGAACAATTTCAAACATAAGCTTTACATAGCCTTCAACCTTTGGGAGGAGGCACCATTCCCCTCCTTATAATATATTTTATGCCTCTCTATAGGATCTACATCCAAATGTCACTTTTCCTCGGGATTCCCAAATGGAAGTCCCAAAATTGGGACTTTTGCTATCGCAGAACTTTGGACGTTCATATCTTTCTCAAATCAAACTTTTTTTTGGGAATGAGAGGGCAATATCTTATAGCTCTCAAAAAGATCTTTCCAATGGTGTATAGGACACCTCAATCGGACTTCATTTGACCCTGCTTTAAAGGGATTTGTGGTTGGGAATCAAATTTTCAATTTGACTCCCACCATTCTTTTTATCATAACTCATGCAAATCAAGTTTAAATGAACAATGTGAAGGCATCATAAAAATCTACACTTCAAGATCTTTTTAATGGTGTCTTGGGGGCCCAATTTGGTGCTTGTTTACCTTTCCAACCAAGGCTCCAAACATTCATAACTTTCGCACAAGTGCAACTCCCAAAGTGAGAGCGTACTCCAAAGCCATTAGGCTTTATCCTTTGCACTCTCCCCCATTTGTGAGAATGTGTTTCACACCTAAACACATTTTTGGCCTTGTGGGCCCTTGCATTCACACTTAGTCACAAACCCAATGTTAAGGTTGTGACAATAATATTTAGAATGTAAGTACAAAGGCCTAAAAATATAATAACCTTGAGCTGAAAACCATAATGTTTAAACCATGAGTCAAAAAGCCAAAACACAAGCTAAAATGCTGAACCATGGGTCAAAAATCTTTAAACTACAAACTAAATTGTTTAAGACTAAATTATAATTTCTTAGGCCATAAGCCTCAATGTTTAGACCATGTGCCAAAATGCCCATACCATAAGTCAAAGTGTTAAACAACATCATGATTGTAAGCAATAAGCCAAAATGCCTAGGCCATAAGCCAAAGTGCTAAATAACATTATGACCATAGGTAACAAGTTGCCAAAATGCTTCCAAATTACATGCCAAATAGTTCATACCAAACCCAAAATGTTTATTAAGATCACATGCCAATATGTTCAGACCCTGAAGTTTGAAATTGTGAGACCAACACCTTGAAAAACTACTTTGACAATATAGGTGGGGTTAGTTTTTTAAAAAAATATTTCAAGTTTTGCACATGTGACCATGTTTCAAAGAATTGTTTTTGGCTATATAAGGATTCCAAATAAGATTTAAGGTTCTTGAATCATGGTTCATGGGGCGGCTTAATGATGATAATGGGTTATATATTAAAGTTGTTTTTAAAACAAAAAATATATTATGGTAAAATTTTGACAAAAGTGTGATTCCACTTGGATTGAGTTTTGGAACAAATTTTTTTATTTAAAAAAAAGAATGTGGAGAAATTAGACCTTGTTTTAATCACATTGCTTATTTCAACAGTTTATGGTATATTTATCTTAATGCCACTGGGATAGAAGATCCAAATTCACATTCTAGATATTTATTGTTTACTCATTAACAATTCAAAATTTGGAAACTTGGGTCATTGAAGTAGGTGGGTTGGCAATTCCCCATAACATGACCACCAAATTTGATGGGAGAAAAAAGAGGGACATAGAAAAATTTGTAATTCCTCATGCATAAAATGATGACTTGTTTGAATGTGGCTTTTCATGTTTCTTTTTCTCATGATGTCATAACTTTTTCCCAAAAAATACTTTGTAGTACCTTTACCACCCTTGTCCTCTTGGCAAGTTGCAAAAATTAATCACAAAAAAATAATGCTTTGGCAACTTCAACTTTAATTATAATATGTTTTAAAATGTTGAAATTTTCAAAAAAAGTTCAAATTGTTAAAATTTGTGAAGGGGAATATTATCTATGAATGATAATTTCAAAATTCAATTGAGTATTCACATGAAACTTCAAAGAAAAAAAACCTATAGCAAATTATAAGCTAAAATGTAGGATGTAACATGGATTAAATATAAGGAAATATGATAGAAGGAATTGGGTATGTATTAAATAAAAGCTTGTACTGGGCTAGTTTATGTGTACATAGAATCCATTGGATACACATAAAATGCCATTGGGATAAAAAATCCAATTTGAATGTGGCAACTTCAAAATTTTAAGTCTTTTCATGATGTGGTGACTTGAGCCCATTTTTCCCAAAAAAACATTTTGTACCTTTTTCCCCCAAGTTGTGAATATTAGTCACAAGAAATAAAATGCCTTAACTTTGACATTAACTATAATATTTTGAAAAAGATTCTCTTGTTTTTTTATACTATTGATGGTGTTTTGACTTGCACCATGTTCATTGGTACTTCCTTTCATGAACATTGTCCTCCCAACTCCATCACTGGGCAATATTCATTCATTATGTTTCCTTTTTATTTTTCAAGTATGATAAACTTCTACAATAATTTACATTCCTTCACAAACAAACTTACAAAAAAACACCAAAAACATAGTGGGATGATCAAAGATGCATGCTTCATATTTGGTTAAGGCTTGTGATGATTTATACCTATGATTTATATATTTAAAAATCAAAGAATTATTAAATTATAACTTATTATTTTAAAACATCTACAATGGCAAAGAATGTAAAATCTTTTTACATGATAAATAATTGTATAATGGTGAAAACCTTATCATTTTTATGTACAACCCAATGAAATATGTTAAATAGTCTTTAATTGTTTTTCAAAAGAATATCCAAAATCATTTAAATGTAAAAATCAAATTTAATGAACCTTAAAAATTTGGATCATTTTTTTAAGTGTGAAAGATTATATTTATCTTTACTTTGAAAGGAAGTTTTTTAAGTGATGTGTGAAAGAGGTAGAAATAATGGTAAAGAAGTTAAAGTTGTATCAATTGAATTATCAACTTTACAAATATAAATTTTGTAATCATTTTCAAAAAAATATGGAATGTACTAGTTGATTATATAAGGAAAGTTAATGGTAAAAAATAAAGTAGGTGGCCAAAGGGAAATTGTAACAAAGAATATAGAAGACAAATATGTCACTTAATTGTTAAGGAATTAAACCCTTCAAGTGAAAACACACTAGAGTGTCCATAATTTGTTAATTTATGGAGCAATTTTTGCAAGATTTTTGGATTTTAAATTAGTAATGTAAATAAATAAAAATGATTAATATGATAAATAATGCAACATTACAATGTTATATATGGTATTTAATCATATTGTATGAATATCATGAATAGTTTTTGTATTGTCATAACATAATGGACTTTTAAAAGATTACCAAAACACCTACAATAGTCCATAATAAACATTTTTATAAATGGTTCAAGTATGTAGCTAAAAACATATGTGAACTATAATAAAAAAATTCATTCATGTTTTTAATTGCCAAAGAGGCTTATGGATGATTGCCACCTTGGCTACATCACAAAACTAAAGGAAAAAAAACACACTAGGTTCCCCAAGCCTTTTAGTCAACTTTTTAACTCCTTTTTTGTTGAATTAACAAAAATAGTAAATGAGTTACATATGAAACTGATTGACAGTCTCTACCCAAAAAACTTGAGGTAGTCAAAATACTTCAACTAGCCCATATTACACAATCACCCAATCTAATTATAGTTGTTGTAGTGGTTTCAAAAAGAGTTAATTTATTAGACTATATAGAATGTAAGGTTTTTTTCAATTTTTTTTTCTTGAAAATTTGATAGTTTTTCCTTTTTTGGGCATTTTTTTCAAATTCACACTAGAAAAAACAAAAAGTTCCAAAATTTTCCATTTTTTCTTGTAGTCACAATGCTAAAATTCACCCCTGAAAAAGTCATTTTATTAATTAATATAAATCAATTGATATTATGCTATATGAAGAGTATTTTGCTACTATATATGGTGAAGTTATATCCATTTGGATGGTCCCAAATCAAACTTATTGGAATAGTCAACAAATAATTTCCTATAATTAAATGAGTTATAAGTGGCAAACTCCATAATGAAGTTTCTCATCTGATTAGTTATTTATTCTCAAAGAAATGCACAATTACCCAATCCTATGGTTGATTTTAAAATATTCTTTTAGTACCTCGAGGGTAAATAACCTACCCATCTATTTTTAGCCAACTAACTTTATAATGTGTGTGTACTTGGGATGAAACCCATCCATGACCCAATCAATGTCTTCCTTGCAAACTATACTATAATTACTAGGAATTTAGCGGGTATACCTAATAATGCAATTTATGATTTTATTATTAGCTTATTAAATCAACCATTTCATGACCCCTAGTTCATCATCCCCTTAGTTTTTTTTTTGTGTTTGTTTTTTGGATAATTAGGTTTATTTGAAAATGAATTATTTTGTCCTAAGATCAATGCATTTTAAAATCATAAATTGGTAGTTGATGTGATCAATGTGACAAACAATTGAGTTGAATGTGTAGTTGTAATTTTGTTTTTGCAAGACATGTGTATAAACACATTATTAGATTTACAACTATCACATGATGTTGCATTTAAAGTTGGATAATGTCACTCTTGTTATAAATTTCATTTTGGAAATTGCAAAATATATGCACATACATATTTTTGGGACCTTGGAGCCCTACTCAATTGAAAGGTAAGTATTCATGTGTGCTATGTGTAATTATGGGTTTGAAGTCAACTCCTATTAGGGATGACACAAATCATTTAAAAAATTCAAAGTGTTATTTGTCATCCATTGACAAACATGGACAAAGTGGGCATTGCAACAAAATGTAAAGAAAAAGTGAAAAGTATCTCTTGTCTTTTCCATCAAGTGAACTTCTCCATGGATGCATTCCATTCCAAGCAATAACCATACTCATCATAACCAAAAATAGGTGGGATTAAGGGATTTGTATTTTGCATTATTTTGCATTCGTCTGAAGATGATTTAATACAAATGTTTCTTTGCAAAAATACCATGGCAAATTGTTCTCCACCTCAATTTGCCAAAGTACAATGATAAACTTGATCTATTTGTAACATGAAAATAGTTGCACTTTTGGCCTTGAATTTAATTCCATATTCTGGTAACAAAAATATGCCTTTCCATTTATCATCCCATCATTTGTAGGTCAGGTATCATATACAAAATAAAATCATTAAAAATTGGTAACTTTGTTAAAACACATCACATAAAGCCAAAAGAAGGGTAAATGCATATTATGGTGGACAAAAAAATGCATAAAAAAATTCCATTTTTACATTTTTTTGGGTGTTGTCATCACCTTTAAAATGAGTTTTCCAATTACAAATTATGTTTTTGCAAAAACTATGTGTTGTACAATTTTTAAAAATACATTATGAAATACATTTAATGAAAACACTTGAATCAAACTCAAAAAATACATATTGAAAAACACATGTGAATTTTGACCTTCCAAAAAAGTACTCAAATGGCCACTTTCATTAATAATGACATCCTTAACAAGAATTTTAGTCTCCATTTTGATTATACAACTTGTGGTAAAGTATTATCAAACAAATAGTTTAATAGCCCAAGATCTATGAGTCCATTTACAATTATTTAGGGACTAAATAAAGATTGTGATTGAATTTAAGACATAAGTTTTAAAGTCTCCCCTAAACCAGAAAATGAACATATGGTTTTTCTTTTTTTATTATGTTATCTTTATGATAATATAAATAATATATGTGAGTCCCTTTTTTCAAAGTTAAAAAAGAAATCTAATTTAAAAAACATCATGTAGTTAGAAGGTTAGGAAATTTTGCATTGTGACACAAAAAAAGGGACACCATAGTATGCATTTACCTAGAAATAAAAATTTACCTTTTTGTAACCATAAAATGAAGCAAATTTCATCATTGTCTTTGTTTTGATGGACATTGACTTGATAATTACATGTAACTATAAAGTTATGAAAGGAAATCCTTGCACAATACGTCCTTCATTGGCCTCAATGGTTTGACCGAAAATAATACCCTCAAACAACTTCCAATAAAAATATTTCATCTTTGGGAATATCCCATTGAATAACTTTAGTATCTAATGGGCTCAATTTCAATGGCCCATCACTAGCATCCATGGGTTAAACCGTAAATCGTAAACTATTAAATTCTTAGATGAAATCATTAGGCTCAATGGTGCCAATTGCCCTTGAATATTGATGGGGCCCCTCAGTGGTTCCATAGATGTCATCCATGCCCCACAACACAATGGTGTGGCAATCACATTTAGTGGTGAATTTGTATTTGAATCAAAGGATTACATTTTAGATGATGATGGTGGTGGGGGTGGTTTGAACCACACCCATGCGTAATAAAACCATTGATGATAGTAACCCTATTTCATGTTTCTAAATCCTATGTCACTTCCATGATGAACCTTCAACCTTAACTTGTGTATCCAATCTTGAAATTATTGTAACCAAGGGTTGTATGTATAATGGATTACCCTAAACCTAAAGGGATGTTGAGCTTGTTGTAGTTTAACCTACCTTTTAAACCATAATCCCCATACTATGAATCTAGGGATGTATTTGAATGGTTAGGGCACTTGCAGGCACAAAAACATTTCATAAAGCCAACATAAGTTGGGAACATTATGAACATAACAAAAGTGGCCTAGCGGCCATCAACCCATTTTCATCACCATAAATATAACATGGGATGATTGATGATCAAATCCAACACATTCACAACAATGCCAACCCCATACAATTTAACCCTAACTATACTTTAGTCATTATGTCTAGGCAAAATAGGAATCAAGCAAGATTTACACAATGGTTAGAATTAGATGGTAGCCTTGGTCCATGCTCGGCCATTAACAACATCAATTATAACCCCAAGCCTCACTTCAGCAATAAAAGCATTTGTGGGAAAGCACATAACCTTTCATCTTGAGTTTCCCACTATGTAATATGCCCAAGTTTATGAAAGATTAAGCTAGGAATTTGTGCTTACTCATTAAATGTCAACCAATGGCACATAACTCACGAAACCCCCTTACCACCTTAAAATGAACTAACAACCCAACCTACACTATTATATGAAACAAACGCACCTAAAATACACAAGTGAAAATGCACAAATCATGTAACACAAATTTTTAATTTTGTGATTCCCACATGAAAATCACAACATGAATTCAAAAGTCTCCTTGTTTGCTAATGGTAAAATATTCCACCACTTATAAAATACATGATTGGGGATTACTAGCACAAAAAGTTGACACAAAGAAACTTGGCTTTGTGCACACTACCTTCCTGTGCATGTGGGAAGTACCTCTGTAATTTTTTGTCTCCAAAAGAGCTAAAAAATTACACACACATAGCCCTCTTCTTTAGAAACTCATTGGTGCAAATAACACTCCAATCTGATTCTATTTGCAAAAAATATGAACTTTTCCAAAAATTAATGGAAATTAATTCAAGAAATTGGGAAAGTAGCCTTTGGACTTCCAAAACTTTTGTTTCCAAAATGTTTGCCCTTTTGCAAGTGTGTAGCTTTTGTAAAAAAAACCCAACAGAGTAAACTACATGCCTATAAGACCCCATATGAGAAAGATTTGGCCTTCAAAGTTTGATGTTCATTAATAGGAGTCTAAATGTTCAAGATGTCAAATCTTAAGGTTTTAAATGTTTAATGTCTGGTATTAGGCGGAATGTTTGTCCACTAACTTACCGACCCATTCAAAAACCTATTGTTTGATTACTAGATAAGATGTAAATGAGATGGATGAGAAATATTAATATCCAAATTATGGATGAATTCTTTCCACATGGATGAAAACGGAAAATGAAAGATTAAAAAAAAAACCCGACCAAATATTGAAATAATAATATAAAAAAAACTCTATGTGGCAAGTTCAAATAAGAGTTTAAAAAATGAATGGGAGGTCTGGATTTAACCTCCCTGCCTCCTTATCCCAGATCTTCTTCGGGCCCTGTAAAACACCCAAAAGCTCGAGCTTGGGAGGCTCGAAAGATTGCTCAAAACGATGGCAATGGTAGTCCGGATTGGACCTCCCCTACTTCATTATCCTGAACTTCCCCTAGACATAGTGAACGTCCCAAAGGGCTTGAGTCTAGGAGGCTCAAAAGACTGCTCAAATTTGATTGTTCAAAACCACAGTGAACCTCCCAAAGGGCTTGAGTTTAGAAGGCTCGAAAGACTGCTCAAATTCGACTGTTCGAAACCACGGTGATGGCGATGAAATTCTAAGCTCCTCCCACCACCAACCCCCCCTTGGTTTAAATTGTATTTATTCTTTCTTTTCTTTTCTTCCCCTTCTCCTTTTTTTGCTTTTCTTCTTCTCAACATCGACCACCTTTCTAACAAATTTAATCTTCTCCTCCTCCTTTTGCCTTTCTTCTTATGATGGTTCCTCTTACACCCACGAAAACCGTCATCAAGAAAACAATGATAAGGAAACATCGTCAACCCCCGCTCCATCTCCTTTTGGTGGCTGCTGCAACTGTAATGGTTGCTGCTTCTGATCTGTAACGACGACGACGACAAAGAGGATGACGTTGAGGAGCGTTGTCACTCCCCATGGGTGATTGGTGACAACAGGCAGCAAAGGTTCAATAGCTTGAAGCTCCTAGTGCCTATAACTAGTGGTGACAAAAGGTTTCCTCTTCTCTCGTTGCTTGTTGGTACCAAAATGGAAAGAAAGAGAAAAAAGGAAAGGGAAAAAGAGAAGTGGAGAGAGTAAAGAAAAAGTGAAAATAATAAAACAAAATGAAGGGGGCACCACTAACAAAACCAAGGGCCTTCCTCTCGTGGTTTTTCTTTCACTCAAGCTCTGAAGTACCTAAGCCCTATCTTCAGTTCAACTCCCAAAGGAGTTTCAAACAAAAAAACAAACCAAAAAACATCAAATTTTGTCAAGCAAGCTTCATTGAGCAAAGCAAACTAAGAACACCCCTTGTTGTAACTCCTAGTTGTAACAAAAATCCTGTGCAAAAACACAGAAAATCAAAACCTCCATGCAAAATACAAAACCTAGTGCTAAAACAAAAATTTAATCTTATCATGACATTAACCCACACTGGACCAAACTTTTGGTGATTAAAAAAAACTCACCTACAAGAAATAAGATTCCAAGGCCAAAACACAAAACAACACAAACACAAAATCCGTGTGCAAAGAAATTTACATAAACACAATAAAAACTTGCACTATGCTCTAGAATGGTAAATCATCAAAAGCGGTTTGAGATCACAAAACTTAAGCTAATCTACACAAACATCAAAATACATTGAACCATATTCACATTTGAACCAATTCTAAGCCAAAACACAATTAACAATACTAACCCAACTTATCACTAAACTAATTAGAAGTGACTTAACTAGTCATCTAAACTAATGCTCCTGACAATGATCGTCACTTAGGCTAAATAAATGAATTCCAAAAAGAAGCAACAGCTCTGGAACATGGTATAGAATTCCTTAAAAGAAACAACAAATAGGACAACCAACGTTATGATCAAGAAAAAAAATTCTGAATATAATAGAATCATGCCAAGGATCTCTGACTTAAAAATCTGCATGGCTATGCATATAAGCCTACTTGTGTGACCATCTCTCCCGGGAATCGATACATGTGCATTACGGATATGGGTCACAATGCAGACAACTCAGGAGCATTTGGAGGTAAGGGGAGGAGATTCAACTTCAAGGCCATTTCATAAAGGGCTATGGCAGCCAGGGCCTTAGCATCAGGGCTGGAGCGCCACAGTGTGTTGTATGGAACCACATGA
>Ga0116227_10005473_pt1 | contig 26699 bp, 25 predicted proteins | sample S1TSphgellanicum_FD_89693 | JGI IMG/M metagenome (GOLD analysis project Ga0116227, IMG submission 89693) | Host-associated microbial communities from peat moss isolated from Minnesota, USA - S1T2_Fb - Sphagnum magellanicum MG | ecosystem: Host-associated > Plants > Peat moss > Unclassified...
GTGCGTTCTCGGTGAGACTCCGAGGTGCAAATCTTGACCAGTACGCGTTCGGGTCATGTCCATCCAGGCGGTGCAATAGACGCCTATGGTTTTAGGAACGGTGACGAGACCAGGCCCGCACTCGATCGCCGCCTGCAAGGGCTGCTTGGATTCGGCAACGCTGCCGAGAACCACACAACAACGCGCTTCCGCTCGCCATGGGCCCGCGAGTGCGGGCCCGGGGGCCGTCGGGGGGCTTCGCCGCCCCGACTTCAAAGGAATTTGGTCTTGCGTCTCCAGACAACCGTGGTGCTCGCCGCCACTTTGCTCGCCACATCGCTCGGGGCCGCCCCGAACCCATCGGCGCCTTCGGTCGCTCCGGCCGTCACCGCGGCCACGCCGCTTACGATCGACTGGAGCTTGACGCCCGCGCAGATCGCGACGACGTGCAAGGCCGAGATCGCTCGCGCGGACGCGCGCATCACGGCGATGACGCACGAGCGAAGCGCCCGAACCTTCGATTCGGTCGTGCTGCCGCTCGAAACCGCGATGGCCGATCTCAACGACGATCTCGCGGCGCAGGGGATGCTCTCGAGCGTGTCGTCCGATCCGGACGTTCGCAAAGCGTCGATCGCCTGCAACGACGACCAGTCCGCGTTTTCGAGCGAGATGACGGCACGTCCGGAACTCTACGCGGCCCTCGCGGCTGCGAAGGCATCGCATACGGCGACCGGCGACGCGCAAACGAAAGTGACCGATCTGTGGCTGGTCGCAGCGACGCGCGCCGGAGCCGGCCTCGCCGACGCGCCGCGCGCGGAATTCGTCAAGCTGAGCACGCAACTGAGCAGCCTGCAAACGAAATTCAACGAGAACCTCTCGAACGATACGACGACGATCACGATCACCTCCGCGCAACTCGCGGGCCTCACGCCGGACTTCGTAGCGACGCTCACCAAGGGGCCCGCGGGATACGTCGTCCCCGTGAACGAGAGTACGGCGCAGCCGTTCATGCAAAACGCCGCCGACCGGTCGGCGCGCCAAGCGTTCTATTTCGCGTACGGCAATCGCGGCGGGGCGAAGAACGTCGCGTTGCTCGAACAGGCGATCGGCATTCGCGACCGCCTCGCGCACCTCTTCGGCTATCCGACGTGGGCTGCGTACGTCCTCGCCGACAAGATGGCGCAGACGCCGGAGCGCGTGGACGCTTTCCTCGCAAACATCGATCGCTCGATCCTCCCCAAGGCGAAGGCGGAACGCGCCGAACTCGTCGCGCTCAAGGGCGGCGAGCCGTTCGACAGTTGGGATACCTCGTACTATCAAGCGAAGCTGCGCAAGCAGAAGTACAGCGTCGACGCGGAAGCGATCAAGCAATACTTTCCCGTTCAGCATACGGTCGACGCGGTGCTCGGCGTGTATTCGAAGCTGCTCGGCGTGACGTACACGAAGATCGCACACCCGAACATCTATAATTCCGAGGTGATCGGATACGACGTGCACGACGCCGCGAGCGGCGTGTTCCTCGGTCAGTTCTATCTCGATCTCTTTCCGCGCCCGGGCAAATACGATCACTTCGCCAATTTTCCGATCATCACGCGGCGCGTACTGCCGGACGGCAGCGTCCGCGCGCCGCTATCGATCATCGTGGGAAACTGGTCGCGTCCGGCTGCCGGGCATCCCGCGCTGCTCTCGCACGACGAGGTCGAGACGTTCTTCCACGAGTTCGGTCACAACATGGCGGCGATTCTCGCGAACGAGCCGTACGAGACGTTGACCTCCGGCTTCCGCTCGGATTTCATCGAAGCACCGTCGCAAATGCTCGAGAATTGGGTCTGGGATCCCGGAATTCTCAAACAGATTTCCTCGAACGTGACGACGGGCGCACCCTTGCCGGACGACCTGATCGCGAAGATGATCGCGGCTCGCTACGTCGATTACGCGCTGTCGATCACGCAGCAGATCATGCTCGCCTCGGTCGACATGACGTATCACTCGTCCGGCGCGACGGTCGACACGACCGCCGTCTGGCGGCACGCCGTCGCAACGCTCACGCCCGGCCATTTCGTCGAAGGTACGCATCCGCAAGCCGGATTCGGGCACCTCATGGGCGGCTACGACGCGGGATACTACGGCTACCTGTGGTCGAAGGTCTACGCGCAAGACATGTTCTCCGCGTTCAAAGCCGCCGGGCTCGAAGACCCGGCGATCGGCATGCGCTACCGCGAAGATATCCTCGCCCCGGCGCGGACCTACGAACCGGACGCGGAGGTCGCGAAATTGCTCGGCCGTCCGATGAACCCGGCTGCGTTCTACGCGGAATTGGGGATCGCGCCGCAATCCTAAAGATGACATCGTCTCGAAGCAGCGCGCTTCGCCTTGTCACCCTGAGCTTGTCGAAGGGCGCGAGCAGCAATCACGTTCAGCGAAGCGTCCCGTCGGGCGCCCTTCGACAGGCTCAGGGTGACGAGGGCTGGACCTAAACCACTAAACTTCAGGCGGGTCGTCGAGGTTTGGGAATGTGACGATGGCTTTGACGACGTCGGCTGCGCGCATTGCGTCGTAGGCCGGCTCGACGGCGGGGAAGGGGAACTCCGTCGCCTCGAGCCGGCCGGCGGTCACGATGCCCGCCGCGATGAAGCGTAAGGCGTCGTTCGTGTCGTCGGGGCCGCACGAGTACGACGCGACGAGCCGGATGTCGCGAAAGTAGGCGGCGCTCTGGTCGAACGCAAAGCGATCCCCCGGCTCGATCGGCGTAAACATCAGGAGCGTGCCGTCGGCGCCCGTCGTGGCGAGCGCATGTTCGAGGGCGGCGGGCGTGCCCGGACCGCAGATCACGGCGTCGGCGAAGCGGCCGCCCGTCTCCGCGCGCAACGCGTCGCTTGCCGCCGCGGGCGTAAACGTCCGTAGCGCTCCGAGACGTTCGGCCACACTCCGCCTCGCGCCGTTGAAGTCGCTCGCGAAGATCGTCGCACCGAATGCTCGCGCGAGCGCGACGTGCATGAGGCCCATGACGCCGAGGCCGATCACGTACAACGTGCGCCCCGCGAGGGCGCTCGTTTCGGCACCACGCGTGCCGAGTTCGCGCGGAAACGCGCGGCGCAGCGATTTCACGACGCACGCGAGCGGCTCGACGAGCGAGCCGTCCGCAAAAGAAACGCCCGCGGGAAGCACGAGCGTGTCGGCGAGATTCGCGCGCGGCACGCGCACGAATTGGGCCATGCCGCCCGGTTCGAGCGCCGTACTCCGCCACGTCGCGCAATGCACGTAGCGTCCTTCGCGGCAGGCGTCGCAGTCGAGGCACGGCGCGTGATGGTGCATGAAGACGCGAGCGCCGACGGCGAGCGGTTTCCCGTCTCGCAATGTGAGGGGCGCCTCGCCGTTCACCGCGACGACCGTGCCGGCCGGTTCGTGTCCGAACACGAAGGGCGCCTTGCGCCGCACGTACCAGGGCATGAGGTCCCCGCTACAGACCCCGCTCGCCCCCATCCGCACGAGCACGTCGCCCGGCTGCAGGGTCGGGAGCGGCCGTTCCTCGATCCGGATGTCGTCGATGTCGTACATGACTGCGGCGCGCATGGTCGCGGGGAGCGAATCCGGACGGTTCACTTGCGGCCTAACACCTCCCGGCGCACGCGGAGTTGCCGCACTCCACTCCTCGCGCCTCATCGCTCCCACGCGACCCGAAGCGATTACCGATCGGCCGCCGTCGCGTGGCGCGCGAGAAGCAAGAGGTGTCACGATCGTTCTTCAATTGCCGGCGAGATGGGGAAACACCCACCGATCCGGGAACGAACTCGAGCGTTGGTCCGCTCAATTGACTACCGCATGCGACGCTGACGCGTCGTAAGCTCCAAGAACGATGCGGTTGGGACGCGATGATCAGCCACGATCCTCGAGGTGAAGCCGGGATAGTCGGTTCGTTTCGGGCCCTCTCGCAGAGAGTCACACCGCCCCCGCCGCGATCGCGAACTTGAGATTGAGACCCTTACCATTTTCCAATTCCTCGAAGGCCTCTCCCAACCGGTCGAGCGGATAGCGCGCGCTGATTAGCGGCTCCACGTCGAACGTGCGCGCGGCGAGGAGTTCGTAGGACGCACGGACCGCGCGCGGTGTGAAATGGAAGGGGCTGAGAATTTGCACTTCGTCGTAATGCAGCCGCGCGGCATCGAACGCGACGCGCGTGCCGCCCGGCAAGCCTCCGAAGAGCACGACCGTGCCGCCGCGGCGCACGTACGACGGCGCGGCTTCCCACACGTCGAGCGCACCGGTGCTCTCGATGACGGCGTCCACGCCGCGACCTTCGCTGCGCGCGCGAAGCGCCTCCGCAACGTCGGCCGCACGTGCGTCGAGCGTGTCGGGGATGCCGAGCGCATTCGCAAGCGCCAACCGCTCCGCGCGCCGTCCGACCAACACCACGCGCGCACCGTTCGCGCGCGCGACCAGCGCGTGCAGCATCCCGAACCCGCCGTCGCCGATCACCGCGATCGTGTCGCCGGGACGCGGCGCGAGCAATTGCTGCGCGTGAACGACGCACGCGAGCGGTTCGAGAAACGCGGCCGCTTCGTACGAGAGATGCGCGGGTTTGCGAAACGCGTTTCGCGCGACGATGTGCGCCGGCAGCGCAACGTACTCCGCGTACGCGCCGAGAATCTTCGTCTCCATGACGAACGCGCAGAGTTCTTCTTCTCCGCGCAGACACCACCAGCAGGTGCCGTCCGGTGCCGAATGCACGGTCATGATCGGATCTCCGGGCGCGAACGCGTCCACGCCGGTGCCGACGGCGAACACGTCGCCGGAGAACTCGTGACCGAAGCGCGTCGGCATGGGCATCTGCGGATGGCCGCGGCGATAGGCCTTGAGATCGGTTCCGTCGGTCAACGCGACGCGCACGCGCACGACGACGCCGCCGGGTTCCGGCAGCGGCATCGCGTCGTCGCGCACCTCGACGCGGCGCGGCGCGATCAGATAGCCGGCGCGCAACGCCTCAGATCTCGTACGCCCAGGCGAGTTCTTCGCTCGACGGTCCGGCGGCCGGCGCCGAGGCCTCATATTGCGTCGCCGCGGCAAGGGCGTAGCGCGCGATCGGATCGATTTCGAGATTGACGGGATCGCCCGGGCCTTTGGTGCCGAGCGTCGTGCGCAGCGACGTTTCCGGAATAAGGGCGATCTCGAAACGATCGCCGCGTACGGCGGCGACCGTGAGACTCGTGCCGTCGACGGCGACGTACCCCTTCTCCACGACGTAGCGCGCGAGCGCCGACGGCAGCTCGACCGAAAGGCGGTGGCCTTGGCCTTCGGGCACCTTCGCGACGATGCGCGCCGTCGCGTCCACGTGACCGTACACCAGGTGTCCGCCGAGCCGGTCGCCGAGCCGCAGCGAAAGTTCCACGTTGACGGGGTCGCCGAGTGCGAGCGCGCCGAGTGCCGAGCGATCCAGGGTCTCGGGCACCACGTCGAAGCTCATCGTGTCGGCGTCGTGCGCGACGACCGTGAGGCACACGCCGCCGATGGCGACCGAATCCTTGGGCGCCACGCCTTCGGCCACGGCGCCGGGCGCGCGCACGCGCAGACGAACGCCGCCGCGCGGATCGCGTTCGAGCCCTGCGACCGTGCCGAGGTACGCGATCAAACCGCTAAACAAAAGACCGATCCTCCGACGACGGAAACGAACTATGCGACGACGGCCGAGAGCAGCACGTCCGGCCCCAGACCTTCGACCCGTTCGAACTTCAACGTCTTTCCGCCCGGACCGCCCACGAGGGCCGGAACCGCGGCCGGCCCGCTCAGGAGCGCGGGCGCGATCAGCCAGTCGATCCGGTCGACGAGGTCCAGCTCAAGCAGTTTTCCCGCAAGCGTCGGGCCGCCCTCGCAGAGCACGCTTGCGATCCCGCGTTCGCGTAGCGCCGCGAGCGCGAGCCGCAGATCGAGGTGCAGCGCGGCGTCATCGCCCACGAATGCGACGTCGGCGTGCGCTTCGAGCGCCGCGAATCGCGCCCGCGCGCCGGCCGGCGCGAGGACGATCGTGCGCGCGTACCCCGGCAGCGGCGCGAAGACCGCGCGATCGAGCGGCACCGTGTCGGTCTCGCAAACCACCACGCGCACGTAGGGCGTGCGGCGGGCGCGGAGCGGCCGCACCGAAAGTTGCGGATCGTCGACGCGCACGGTGCCTGCGCCGACCATCACCGCGTCGCATACGGCGCGCAGCTCGCGGACGTAGTCGCGCGCCTCGGATCCGGTGAGCCAGTGGCGCTCGCCCGGACGCGGCGCGATGCGTCCGTCGAGCGATGCCGCGAGCTTGAGGCGCAGGTACGGTCGCGGCTGCGCGACGGCGACCGCGAAATCTTCGACGAGCGCGCGCGACCACGCGTCCTCCGCCACGTTGACCGCGAGGCCCGCCCCGCGCAGCCGTGCGATCCCGCCGCCCGCGGTGCGTGGGTTCGGGTCCATCGTTCCGACGATCGCGCGCGCGATGCCGGCCTCGATCAGCGCGACGGAACACGGCGGCGTGAGACCCGTGTGATCGCACGGCTCGAGCGTGACGTACATCGTCGCGCCGCGCACGTCGTTCCCGCGCGCGGCGGCGTCGCGCAGCGCCTCGACCTCGGCGTGCGGCCCGCCGCGCATCCGGTGAAACCCCTCGCCCAGCGTCGTTGCCCCGAGCGCCACGACGGCCCCGACCGACGGGTTCGGCGAGGTACTCCCGCGTCCGCGCGCGGCGAGTTCGCACGCGCGCCGCAAATAGACGCGGTCGAGCGGCGAAACTACGGGAGGACCTCGACGCCCTTCCAGAACGCGACGTGATCCTTGATCTGCTTGGCGGCGTCCTTGGGGGTGGGATAGTACCAAGCGGCGTCGCGATTCTCTTTGCCGTCGACGACCAGCGTGTAGTAGCTCGCGGTACCCTTCCACGGGCAGACCGATGTCGTGTCGCTCTTCTGGAAGAGGGTGCAGTCGATCGAGTCGGCCGGGAAGTACAGGTTCCCCTCGACCGTCTCCGTCTTATCGCTCTCGGCGAGCGTCTTTCCGTTCCACACGGCTTTGGCCATCGTTTCGCTCCTCGTTTTCTTTGGGGGCCGTCGGGGGCTGTGCCGCCACGACTTCGGTGATGCGCGCCGTTCAACACCGCTTCGCACGCCGCCGATGCACCTCATGCGTAGGCCACGACGATCGCCGCCTCGACGACCGCGCCGCAGCGCGCGAGGGCTGCGGCGCAGTCACGCAGCGTGGCGCCGGTCGTCATCACGTCGTCGACCAGCACCAGGCGAGCGCCGGCGACGAGGTCGGGTGCCGTGCAGGCGAAGCGGTCGCGGGCGGTTAGGCGCGCGGCGCGCGACCGGCCGCGCTGCGCGTCGCCCGCGACCTGCGCGAGCGCGAGCAACACCGGCAGGCCGGTTCGCGCTCCGAGCGCCCGGGCGAGCCGCACGCTTTGATCGAAGCCGCGCGCGCGGCGGCGTCCGGGCGTGGTCGGCACGGGGACCAGGATCGCGCCGCGTGGCAGGAGGGCGGCGAACCGGTCCGCGACCAGATCGGCGAGCGCGTCCCCCGCGTCGCGGCGGCCTCGCTTGTAGAGCAGAATCGCCTGCCGGAGCACGCCCGCGTAGCGGCCGGCGGCGGCAACCGGGAGTGGTCCGCCCTCGAGCCGGCGCGCCGCGGCCGGTTGCGGGCGGCAGGCGGCGCAGAAAACGCCGCCGGTTCGGCCGCAGCCGACGCAACGGGTCGGGAAGAGTGCATCGAAGGCGCGGGAGAAGAGCACGTACGTTCGTCGCGACGAGCGCGCGAAGCGTCTAGACGGGTTTGACGTTTGTCACGTCGGGCCGCCCTTCGACAAGCTCAGGGTGACGGGAGCGAGGCCGCCCTTCGACAAGCTCAGGGTGACGGGAGCGAGGCCGCCCTTCGGCAGGCTCGGGGTGATGGGGCGGGGTTAGCGGGTGGGGGCGGGTTCGTTGGCGACGACGGCGCCCTCTATGGCGGCGCCGGCGGCGATGTCGTAGTCGATGCCGACGATGCTGTCGGCGACGCGGGCGCCCTTGCCGATGCGGGCGCCGTCCCAGACGATCGAGCTTTCGATCGTGGCGCCGGCGCCGATCACGACGCCGTCACCGATGACGGTCGGTCCGATGACGCGGACGCCGTCGCCGAGCCGCGTTCGCGAACCGATACGCACGTCGCCTTCGATTACCACGTCGTTGCCGAGGATCGCATCGGGTGGATAGCCGCGCGCGCGCGCGGTTCCGAGGAGGCGGACTTTGCCTTCGAGCACGTCGCGGGTCGCGAGCCGGTATTCGCCCGGCGTGCCGATGTCGCGCCAGTACGCGCCCTGCATCGCGAGCGCGTAGAAGGGCGCGGCGTCGCGCTGCAAATCCGGAAACACGTTCTTGCCGAAATCCCAGAACTCGCCCGGCGGAATGCGATCGAAGATCGCCGGTTCGAAGACGTACACGCCCGTGTTGACGAGATGCGATTTTTCGGTGCCCTTGGCGGGCTTTTCCTGAAATTCCACGACGCGTCCGTCGGCGTCGATCACGACGACGCCGTATTGCGTCACGTCGTCCGCTTCCACCAGACCGATCGTCGCGATCGCTTCGCGCTTCTTGTGAAAGGCGATCAACGCGTCGAGGCGCATATCGGTGATCTCGTCGCACCCGATGACGACGAACGTATCGTCGCGCAAGAACGCTTCCATCTGCTTCACGCCGCCGGCGCTGCCCATCAGCGTTCCTTCGTGGAGGTACGTGAGCTTGACGCCGTACTTCGAGCCGTCGCCGAACGCGTTCTCGATCTTGTCGGCGAGATAATGGATGTTGATCGCCACGTCTTCGATGCCGAACGAACGCAGGTAACGCATCAAGTGACCGCTGTTCGGTTCGCCCGCGATCGGCACGAGGGGCTTGGGGACTTCCCTCGTCAGCGGATAGAGCCGCGTGCTCATGCCGCCGGCCAAGATCATGGCTTTCACGTGGACCTCCGAGTCGATCGCGTCTGGATGCGCTCGCGGAGCGCGAGCCAAACGAAATGCGGCAGCGCCAGCTGCCGCTTCCATCTCTGCGGTTCCCGCACGAGGCGATAAAGCCATTCGAGATTCAAGCGCCGCCAGGACTCTGGTGCGCGCCTCACATTTCCCGCGAGCACGTCGAACGAACCGCCGACGCCGAGACCCACGGAGCAGCCCGTCGCTGCGAGCTGGTCCGCGATCCAAAACTCCTGGCGCGGCGAGCCGAGCCCCGCCAAGAGCACGCGCGCACCGCTCGCACGGATAGCGTCCGCGACCGCGCCGTCTTGGCCGGGCGAGAAGTAGCCATCGCGCGCGCCGGCCACGATCAGCCCCGGGTGCCGCGCGCGCAGCGCCGCGGCTGCGCGCTCGGCCGTATCGCCCTTCGCGCCGAGCAAATACACCGGCACGCCGTCGCGCGCGAAGGCCGCGCAGAGCGGTTCGATGAGGTCCACGCCCGCGACGCGTTCCGAAAGGCGCACCCCGTGCAAACGTGCCGCATAGAGCACGCCGATCGTATCGCATAGCGAGAGAGCGCTCGTCCCGAGGAGTTTGCGGAAGCGAGCGTCCTTCTGCGCGCGCACGACCATCTCGGTGCCGATCGTCACGACGAGCGCGGGCTCCGCGCCGGCCGCGAGTTCGAGGATGCGCCGGACGGCACCCGGGCCGTCGACCGCATCGACGCGGCAGCCAAGGATCGTGACGGACGACACCTCAGCGCGCGACGGCGCGGGCGTCGACGCGTTCGCGATACGGTTCGAGCAGCGGTCGCAGGCGGGCCGCAAGATCGGCCGGCATCGCACCGAGCGGCGAGCGGCACGGGCCGAGCGCGAAGCCGAGTTCCTCGAGCGCCCACTTCACCGGGATCGGACTCGTGGTCGCGAAGAGCGCGGCGACCAGCGGCGCGATCTCGCCGTGGAGTTGCGCGGCGCGCGCCGTGTCGCCGCTGCGAAACGCGCGCGTGAGCGCGACGTATTCGCGCGCGCAGAGATGCGCTGCAACGCTGATGAGGCCGTCACCGCCGAGCGCGAGCGACGGCAAGAACATATGATCGTCGCCGGCCCAAAAGCCGAATCCGGGCGGCCGCGAGCGCAGGATCTCCGTGAACTGCGCGCAGTCGCCGCTGGACTCTTTGACGCCGGCGATCGTCGCGTGCCGGCCGGCGAGTTCGAGGAGCGTGGCGGGCAGCATGTTCGCGCCCGTGCGCGCCGGAATGTTGTACACGATCACGGGGAGCGTCGTCGCTTCCGCAATCGCCCCGAAGTGCGCGAGCATCCCGTCCTGCGTCGGCTTGTTGTAATAGGGCACGACCGCGAGGATGCCGTCGACGCCGAGCGCTTCGGCGCGCTGCGTCAAAACCACGGAGTGCCGCGTATTGTTCCCGCCCGTACCCGCGATGACGGCCGCGCGTTCGCCGACCGCCTCTTTCACGGCGCGGAAGAGCGCGAGCTTTTCGCCGTCGTCGAGCGCGGGCGATTCGCCCGTCGTTCCGCAGACCACGAGTCCCTCGTTGCCTTCGTCGACGAGATACCGGGCGAGCCGTGCGGCTTGATGGAGATCGACCGCGCCGTTCTCGTCGAACGGCGTCAACATGGCGGTGAGGAGCGCGCCCACCTTCGGCGCGCGTGCGGGACGGTTCATCGCGGAGCTCCTGCGGCCATCTCCGGCGGCGTCGCGCCTTGACCCCGCCCGAGCCGGAAGTAATCGTGTATCGCCTGTTCGGCGCGCGCCACGTCCTCTTCGGGAACGAGCACCGAAATCGTGATGTTCGAGTCCGTCGAATGGATGATCTCGACGCCCGCTCCCGAGAGCGCTTGCACCACCCGGTACATGACGCCCGAGACGCCGCGCATGCCGGCGCCGACGATCGAGATCTTCGCGCAATGCGCGCGCACGCGCAGCGCCATGTTCAGGCCGCCGAACGCGCGCCGGATCGTCTCGAGATCCTCGTTGTCGACGATGAAAAAGATGCCGGCGTTGTTTACGTTGATCATGTCGACCGAGACGTCGTTTTCCGCAGCGCGCCGGAAAATCTCGAGTTCGAGGGCGCGGCGTGCTTCGAGATCGTCGATCTCGCCTTGAATCACGCGGATGAAGACCACGTCCCGCAGCGACGTGATCCCCGTGACGGGCTTCATGCCGTCGGGTTTGTGGCCTTCGTCGATCGACGACCCGAAATTCGAGCGCAATCCCTTGACCACGTAGGGCGTCTGCGTGACGCGCGCGAGTTCGGCGGCCTTCGCGTGCATCACTTTGGCGCCGTCGGCCGCGAGTTCGACCATCTCGGCGTAGCTGACGCGATCGATCGTATGAGCGCCCGCGATGCGCCGCGGATCGCCCGTCATCACGCCGCTGACGTCCGTGAAGATCTCGACGATCTCCGAATGGAGCGCGTCGCCGAGCGCGATCGCCGAGGTGTCGCTGCCTCCGCGACCGAGCGTGGTGACGGCACCGTCCGCGGTCATGCCCTGAAAGCCCGCGACGACCGGTATGATGCCGCGTTCCAGGAGCGCGAACACGTTGACCGGCGCGACGCGCAAAATCTTCGCGTCGCCGAACGTGCTATCGGTGATGATGCCGGCCTGACCGCCCGTCATCGCCTGCGCGTCGGCTCCCCAAGTGGTGAGCAATTCGGCGAAGATCGCGCTTGCGAGCGCCTCGCCGCACGACAGCAAGAGATCGCGGTTGGCGCCGCCGCGCGTCGGGCCGAGGAGTGCGAGGAGCGAATCGGTGGCGTAGGGATCGGGCGCGCGGCCGATGGCCGAGCACACGACGACGGGCGACGCGCCGCGCTGCCGCGCTTCGAGCACGCGCGATGCGGCGATCTCGCGTAACTCGGGCGACGCGAGCGAACTGCCGCCGAACTTCTGAACGATCGTCTTAATGGTTCGCGCCCACCGTTTGCGGATCGGCGAAGCGGCCGCGGGCGATCAGGAGTTCCAGGATTTGCACCGCGTTCGTCGCCGCGCCCTTGCGAACTTGGTCGCCCACGATCCAAAGTTGGAAATGCCGCGGTGAATCGCCCTCGGCGCGCAGGCGCGCGACGTGCACGAGATCCTGGCCCTCGACGTCGCGCGGCGTCACGATGCCCTCCGCGTGAAAGAGGACGCCCGGCGCGACGGCGAGCGCGGCCGCCAATTCCCGCACCGACGTGTCGCGCGCGGTCTCGATGAAGACCGCCTCGCTGTGCGCGTACCGCACCGGGACCCGCACCGTCGTCGCGGCCACGTGCAGATCCGGCAGGTCGAGCATCTTGCGGGTCTCCGCCGCGACTTTTGTCTCTTCGCCGCTGTCGCCGCATTCGTCGAGCGACGACCCCACGAGCGGGATCACGTTGCGGAAAATTTCCGTCGCGAACGGTGTCGTCGCGCCGGACGTCTTCTCGAATGCGAACGCGGCGCGCTCTTCGTCCGCGAGCGCATCGAGGCCGGCTTTGCCCGCACCGCTGACCGCCTGATAGGTGGCCACCCGCACGCTGCGCAGGCCCGCGGTGCGCGCGATCGGCGCGATCCCGACGCAGAGCACGATCGCCGTGCAGTTGGCCACCGGAAAGATGCGATCGTTCGCGGTCGCGTGACCCGGGTTCACTTCGGGGACCACGAGCGGCACGTCGTCGAGCCGAAACGTGGAGCTGTTGTCGATCACGACGGCACCCCCGGCCACCGCGTGCGGCGCGAGCTCGGCGCTCGCATCGTCGCTCGATGCGAAGAAGACCGCATCGAAGCCGCCGGTCGCGAGCGCTTCGGGGGTCGCCGCGCGGATCGGCCAGTCGCGTTCGCGCCAGCGCAGCGGCTCCGCGCGATCGCGCGAGGCGAAAGCGCCGAGCTCGTCGACCCGGACGTGACGCTCGTCGAGGACCCGTAGGATCGTCTCTCCGACCACTCCGGTCACTCCGACGACGGCTACCTTCACGATTGTGGCACTCCCAAAAAGGCTTCGAGTCCGAGGGCGAGGCTCGTTCGCGCGCGGACGCCGCGCACGGCGAGCAGGACGCCCGCCATGAACGAAACGCGGGACAGCGAGTCGTGGCGGATCGTCAAGACTTCCCCTTCGCCGCCGAGCAAAACTTCCTGATGCGCGACTAGCCCGCGCAAGCGTACGCTGTGAATCGGCACGTCCCCCGCTCGGCCGGAAGCATCGGCGATGCGCCGAGCGGTCAGCCTCGCGGTTCCGCTCGGCGCGTCGCGCTTCTGGTCGTGGTGGAGTTCGACGATCTCGACCGTCGGAAAATAGCGCGCGGCCTCGGCGGCGAAGCGCATCATCAGCACCGCGCCGATCGCGAAGTTCGGCACGATTGCCGCGCCGACCGAATACTCGTCGCACATCGACTCGAAACTCATCTCGTCTTCACCGGTCCAGCCGGTCGCGCCGATCACGGGCGAGATGCGGCGCTCGACCGCTTCGCGCGCGACGTCGACGGTTACGGGATAGACGGTGAAGTCGACCACGACCTCGGGCTTCGCATCGTCGTAGAGGTTCGTGACGTCGTCGTAGATGCGGCCGGCCGGGTGCTCGAGGCCGAGCGTCCCCGCGAGATCCCGGCCGGCGTGCGTGCGGCCGAAGCCGCCGACGAGTTCGAGGTCGTCCGCGTCCGAGACGGCGGCGCACACCTCGCGCCCCATCCGTCCGAGGCACCCCGCCACGGCAACCTTCACACGCCTTAGGTCACCTTCTCCAGCGGCGCGTACTTGAGCATGACCATCTTCTCGCCGACGTTCGGGAACATGATCGTGAGCAACCCGTCGCCGCCCGCACCTTCCGCTGCCGAGACGAGGCCTTCGCCCCACTTCGGGTGACGGACGCGGTCGCCGACCTGCAGTTTGAGTTCGATGCCGGCCCCCGCCGTTTCGTGGATCGCGACTTCGCGCCAGCGGCCGCCCGCCGGACGCGGCATCGGCACGACGTTGCCGATAACCTCGACGCTCGGCATCTCGTCCAAGAACCGCGACTTCGGATGGGCGAACGTGTTGCCGAACAGCGTGCGACGCATCGCGTAGGACAGATACAGGCGATCCATCGCGCGCGTGATGCCGACGTAGGCGAGGCGGCGCTCCTCTTCGAGCTCCGTTGCGTCGGTGAGCGCGCGATTGTGCGGGAACACGCCCTCCTCCAAGCCCGTGAGGAATACGACCGGGAATTCCAGACCCTTTGCCGCGTGCAACGTCATCAGCGTGACGAACGACGAGCTCGGATCGAGCGTATCGAGGTCGCTGACGAGCGCGACGTTCGCAAGGAAATCGTCGAGCGAGCCCGCGTTCTCCTGACCTTCGAACTCCTTGGCGACGCCGACGAGTTCTTGCAGATTCTCGAGCCGCGATTTCGCGTCGGCCGTATCCTCGCTCTGGAGTTCGCGAATGTAGCCGGACTCTTCCATCACGGCCACGAGCAGGTCGCTGATCGAGAGATCGCCCGCGCGTTCGCGCAGCGAGGTGATCAAGTCGGCGAACCGCTCGAGTTCCTTCTGTTTCTTCGGAACCGCGCGGCGGAGCAATTCCTTGTCGAACACCGTCTGCCCGACCGAGACGCCGGCGCCGTTGGCCGCGTCGACGAGGCTCGCGAGCGTCTGCTGACCGATCGAACGGCGCGGCACGTTGACGATGCGCCGGAACGCGACGGCGTCGGAGGGATTCACGATGTAGCGCAGATACGCCATCATGTCTTTGATTTCGGTGCGCGCGTAGAAGCCGACGCCGCCGACGACGCGATAGGGGATGCCCTCGCCGAGGAAGCCTTCTTCAAAGACGCGGGACTGCGCGTTTGTACGGTAGAGGACGAGGAAATCGCGATACGCCGCGCCCTCGCGGACCAGCTCCTTGATCTTCTCGATCGCGTAACGCGCTTCGGCGCGCTCCGTCTCGGCACCGTAGACGGTGACCGCATCGCCCGCGGCGCGGTTCGTGAAGATCTTCTTCTCGGCGCGGTTTTCGTTCTGCTTGACGATCTCGTTTGCGACGGTCAGGATCGTCTGCGTCGAGCGGTAGTTCTCTTCGAGCTTGAAGACGGTCGCGCCCGGAAAATCCTCTTCGAAGCGCAGGATGTTCTTGTAGTCGCTGCCGCGCCACGAATAGATCGACTGATCGTCGTCACCGACGACCGTGAGATTCTTGTGTTCTTCGGCGAGCACCGCGCAGAGCTTGTACTGCGCGTAATTCACGTCCTGATATTCGTCGACGAGAATGTAGCGGAACTTGTTCTGGTAGCGCGTGCGAACGTCGACGTCGCTCTCGAGCAACTCGATCGTCTTCGCGATCAAGTCGTCGAAATCGAGGCCGTTGGATTCGCGCAGCCGGCGGTCGTACTCGCGGAAGACCGCGGCGATGCGCTCGCCGAAAAACGACGTGTTCTTCGATTCGTACTTGTCCGCGTCGAGCAGCGCGTTCTTGGCTTTGCTGATCTCGTCGAGCGCGGCGCCCGGCGAAATCTGCCGCTCGTCGTAGTCGAGGTCGTGCAGGACGTCGCGGATGATCGAACGCTGATCGGTGTCGTCCATGATGGCAAAATTCGACGCGATGCCGATCTTCTTGCCGTCGCGGCGAAGCATGCGGACGCACGTCGCGTGGAACGTTCCGACCCAGAGGTCGCGCGCCGCGGCGCCGACCATCTTCTCGAGACGCGCCTTCATCTCGCCCGCCGCCTTGTTCGTGAAGGTGACCGCGAGGATGCGGTCCGGGAAGACCTTCTTTTCGTTCAGGAGGTAAGCGATGCGATGCGTGAGGACTCGGGTTTTCCCGCTACCGGCGCCGGCAAAGATGAGAACGGGACCGTCGGTATGGGTAACAGCAGCACGCTGGACATCGCTGAGAACGTCGGATTGGACAATCATCACTATAAGTTATTCGACATCGGACCGCTAAGCGCCTCGGAGCCGCAGCGACCCGCGCGGCGGGGCTTCCGGACCGGTCAGCGCGCCAGGCGCAGGACGTCCGCCATGGCCGGTTTCGCGAACGCGAACGCGCTTGCGAGATAGGCCAACGTCGACTCCGCGCCCATGTTGCGGTTGATCGCGAACGCTTCCAAACCGTCGTAGCATCCCCCGCCCGTCGCCATGACGGCGTCGCGCGAGTTGCGACCGAAGTACCACTCGAGCCCGCTTTCCGCGAGCCGCCGATAGCGAACGTCTCCCGACGCGGCCTCGGCGGCGAGCGCCGCATCGACGAAAGCCGCAGCTTCGAGCGGCTGCTGCGCGTAGCGCGCCCGCGTTCGGCCGCGCACGTACCAGCCGTCGTTGCCGATCGGCACGAAGACGCCGTCCTCGATGACGATCGACTCGTAGAACGCGAAGGTCCGCAGCCCGAGTTCGACCAGTTGCGAATCATCCAGGACCGTACCGATTCGGAGCAGCGCCTCGGGCAGTCGCGCGTTATCGTAGGTCAGCTCGTTCTCGAACCAATCCCAATCCGGGCCGGCGCACGCGGCGTTGCGGGCCACGAGATCGTCCGCGATCGAGCGCAACGCCGCTTCGAGGGCGGGCGCCGCGCGACCGAGCGCTTCGTATGCGTGGACGAGGCCGAGCGACGCATAGACCCGTGACCGAACGAAGGTCATCGCGAGGACGCTCGGAAGCGCGCGTTCGAGCATGTCGCGGCACAGGCGCCGCCACGGGTCGCGCGGCGCGAAACGCATCCCGTGGCCGACCGACCAGATCGCACGTCCGTTGCTGTCGGGCGTTCCGACGTCGTCGAGCCAAACGCGCGCGTAGCTCATGAAGTTGTGGAAGCGGCCGTCCGGCAGTTGGGCATCGCAGAGAAAGGCCAGATAGATCCGTGCGAGGCGCTCCGCTTCCGGGCGGGTCCGCTCGAAACCGCTCGCGACGTTCGCGAGCATGAGAGCACGCGCCACGTCGTCCGTGCAGTAGCCTTCCTTACGATTGGGGACGTCGTGGACGGCGTGCTGATGGATCCCGACGTCGTCGGTCAAGGCGATGACGTGCTCGAGCGACGGCTCGCGCCTCATCTTCGACGAACCGCTCAGGCCGGCCGCACGAGACGGCGCGTCGCGCCGGTGAGGCTCGGCCGCGGCAGCACTTCTTCGAAGACGCGCGCGTACGCACGAGCGACGTGCGGCCAGGTCATCTGCCGGCTGAAGCGATACGCACGCCGTTCGGTTGCCCGCCGTAACCAGGGGTCGTCGAGCAGCCGGCCGACAGCTTCCGCAATCGCACCCGGATCGCGGAAGGGCGCGAGATAGCCGCGACCGTGCGCGAGCAGTTCTTCCGCATAGAGGTACGGCGTCGACACGACGGCCTTCCCGAGCCCGACGGCGTACGCGAGGGTTCCGCTCACGATCTGCACGGGGTTGAGGTACGGCGTCAGGTAGATGTCCGTCGCGCCGAGGTAGCCGATCAGTTCTTCGAACGTCAGGTACTTGTCGATCAGTCTGACGTTGTCGCAGAGGCCGTACGCGGCTACGCTCGCCGTCAGTTCCTCGCGGTAGGATTCACCTTCGTGGCGGCGCACGCCCGGATGCGTCTGGCCGAGGATCAAATAGAGCGCCTCGGGATGCCGTTTGACGACGGTTCGCATCGCCTCGACACCGTACTCGAGGCCCTTGCCCCGGCTGATCAGCCCGAACGTGGAAATGATGGTCCGATCCGCATACCCGAGCCGCGCCTTGGCAGCGTGCGTTTCGTGGAACGGGACGTTGGGGACGCCGTGATGGATCACGTAGAGTTTCTGTGGATCGACGCCGTAGGCGTCGACCAGGATGCGCTTGCCGGTCTCCGAGAGCACGACGACCGCATCGGCCCGCTCGCAAATCCGGCGGGCGACCGCGCGATGCGACTCGGGCGGTTCGGGAAGGACCGTGTGGAGCGACACGACGGCCGGTTTGTTGAGCTCTTCGAGAAGGTCGAGAAACCACGCGCCGTCCTGCCCGCCGAAGAGCCCGTACTCGTGCTGGACGTCGAGTAGCTCGGCCGGATGGGCGTTGATCTGGCGCGCGACGCGACGGTACGACGAGCGGTCGTTCTGATCGAAACGCAAGACGACGCGCTCGGGATAGGCGCGCGTCTCGCCACCGGGTTCGTCGACGGCAACGACGTCGCTGCGGGTCGAAAAGGCGGCGTCGAAACTGTCCACGACGTCCTTCGTGAACGTCGCGATTCCGCACTCGCGGGGCGGAAACGATCCCATGAAGAGCGTGCGCGGCGGCGTCGAACGTACGGAGACGGCGGTCTGGACGTGCACGGTTCTCAGAAACCCCTCAATTATATTGGTACTACCAGGTACCCAGGAGAGCTCACGATCAACCACGCGGCGAGCGCCGCGTTCAACCTTAGACCGGTGAAATCGCTTCTCCGGGGGTGCGTCCCGGCGCCGCCACGCGGGCGTCGGGCTCGAGGACCGTTCCGGCGTCGATCAACGCGTCGTGCCCGACGACCGCGCCCGACTCTACGACCGCTTCCCGGCCCACGCTCACGTTGCTGGCGAGGATCGCTTCGGAGACGCGCGCGCCCGATTCGACCCGGACGCCGTCCCACAGGACCGCGTAGCGCACGTGGGCGCCGGGACCGATCGAGCAGCCCGCACCGACGACCACGTGGGGCCCGACCACGGCGCTCGCGTCCACCGTCGCGCCGGCGCCGATATAGACGGGGGGCCGCAGATTTGCCGGCAGGCCGGCCTCGCCGATTGCCCAGAAGCGTCCGTTCCCGACGGCGGAGACCCCGCCGACGTCGAGTGCGAGTTTGCCGTCGAGCACGTCGTCGTGCGCCTGGCGATACTGTTTGGGGCGGCCGACGTCGAGCCAGTAGTCGCTGGTTACGTAGGAGTAGAGGGACTCGCCCGCGGCGAGGAGTGCCGGAAACGTTTCGCGCTCGATCGAGACGGTGCGCGCCGCCGGAATCGCATCGATCACCGCGCGTTCGAGGAGATAGGTGCCGGCGTTGATCTCGTCGCTCGGCGCCTCATCGCGCTTGGGCTTTTCGATGAACGAGGAGATGCGTCCCGATGCGTCGTGCACGATGCATCCGAAGGCGGACGGATCGTCGACGTGAATCGCGTGGAGCGTACCGATCCCGCGGCGTTCGCGATGGAACGCGATCATCGCGGGCAGATCGAGACTCGTGAGGACGTCACCGTTGAGGACGAAGAACGTGCCCCGAAGGTGATCCGCCACGTTGCGGACCGCCCCGGCCGTGCCGAGCGGGGTCTCCTCGACGACGTAGGTGACGCGCAACCCGAAGCGCGACCCGTCGCCGAAATGGTCCTCGATCGCCTGCGGCAAGTAGCCGGAGGCCAAGATGACCTCGTCGACGCCCGCGTCGCGCAAGCGCCACATCGTGCGCTCCAAGAAGGGGATTCCGAAGAGCGGAACCATCGGCTTCGGCGTGACGTAGGTGAGCGGCCGCAAACGCGTTCCCTCGCCACCGACGAGAATGACTGCCTGCAAGGGGACTCCTATCCATCGTTTTTCCGGAAGTCGGCGCTCCGGAGGTCTTTACCGTAGGTAAATGCGCCTTCGGGATCATGCTACGCCTGCCGACCAAACACGCCGGGGCTGACGACGATGTTTCACCGGGCTGGCCAAGGGTCTAACAATGTCAGGCTCGCCGAGTGGAGGAGGCGAGCCGTGGCTGGGCCCGCGCCACGGGCTGCGTTGCTTGCTCGGGGCTGGTATACTTGGAGTTCGTGGCGGTTCGGCGCACCGTTTCTGCGTGGAGGGGTCTTTCTCTCGCGACCCTAAACGACGCCGACGGTTCACTCATTCCCGGTTGGTGCAACGGTAGCACCCCTGACTCTGACTCAGGTGATCGTGGTTCGAATCCATGACCGGGAGCGTAGACGGCCCTATCGTCTAGAGGCCTAGGACGCCGCCCTCTCACGGCGGTAACACGGGTTCGAATCCCGTTGGGGCTACATTTTTAAGATCCGCGCGTAAGAGGCGCGGTTCTTCACGGGTCCTCGCGAACTCATCGAATGCAACGGACACGTCGAAGCGCCGCGCGCGATCCTGCGCGGCGACGAACGAGACAGCGGCCCGCTATAAAGTTCGGCGGCTTGCAAGCCGTAGCTTTTGTGCTACATTAAGCTTATGGAGCGCACGATCACTCAGCGCGAGTTGCGCAACGACAATGCCGAGATCATCCGGGCACTCGAGAGCGGGGACACCTTTATCATCACGCGCAACGGCGTCCCAGTTGGCCGGCTTACACCGATCCCCCGACGGACCTTTGTACCAACCAAAGAGTTGAAGGAGGCCTTCGCGCGTCTTCCGCGGATCGAGTATGCCCGTTTGCGCGCCGACTTGGACGCATATGTCGACCAAGATCCGACGCCGCGTGTCTAGGCGTGCGCGCGCTTTACTCGACACGTCCGTCGTTGTTGACCTCGACGTTCTCCATGAGGACCAATTACCCGACGAATGCTCGATCGCGGCAATCACATTAGCCGAATTGAGTGCCGGCCTTCACGCAGTAACGGATTCGGCCGCGCGCGCGGCACGTCAAGAGGTCTTGCAATATGTTGAGAGTGCGTTTCAGTCTGTGCCGTTCGACTCCGAAGCTGCTCGCGCTTACGGTCGCATCTACGCAGCAGTACGGTCGGCTGGTCAGAAAGCGCGCGGCGGACGAGCGGTCGATTTCTTCATAGCGGCAACTGCGCTCTCCCGGGGGCTTCCGCTGCTTACGCGTAATTCGGCAGACTTCACTACCATCGGTAATCTTGTCGAAATCGTTTCGGTGTAGCGATCGGCGCCGAACGTCATCGCTGCAGTGCGACCCTTCGACAAGCTCAGGGTGACAAGAACGGGCCGCCGCACTTCGGGATCCGAGCCGTGCGTATCTTTGCCGGGAATTGTTGCGAGAAGAGAGGCGCTACTGGACCTGTTTGACCGCGTCGATGTAGGAGCGGACGACGTGGTTGTGGGCCTCCTCGACGGCGACGTGGAATTCTTCGGTGTTGGTGGTCTCGGCCTGGCGAACGGCCATCGTGTTGAGCCGCGTGTTGGATTGGATCAACTCGGCTTGATTCGCCGCGTACGAGACCTCCGACGCGGTTTCGGCGCTGTTGAGCATCGCGGAGCTTGCGCCGCTTGCGATACCGCCTGCGAGGCTGCCGCCGATACCGGCTAAGAGTGCTCCTAAGAAGGCCATGGTAAGCTCCTTGTGTCGAAACGCTGGATGGCAACGGTCTCGCCGGCGAACTGCACGATGTCCTCGATCGTGTAGCCGGATTGCTCTTCGGCGGGCTTGCGCGATTCGGTCGCATCGAGCGCAGGCCGGGGCACGGGCTCCCGGCGTCGCTGCGGCTGCTCGCGATCCCGGCGCTTTATCACGGCTGCTCGGGCGGATTCCGCCGGCGGCGTCGTCGCGAGCGATGCGCCGACGAGCGGATCGTGGGCGGGCTCGAGCGCAGCGGCGGCCGCCGCCGCGCCATGCCGTGCGACGTAGCGCGCCAAGCGCGAAATCGAGATGCTGAGCGCGCTCGGGCTCTCGCCGTTTAACGCGGCGCGCACGAGCGCGGCGACCTCTCCTTCAAGCGGCGCCTCGTTTTCCTCGCTGGTCGCGGGCTCGCCGGCCGGTGCCGCATAGGATGCGAGCTGGGCCGTAAATTGATGCTTGATCGCGTCGGGTAGCGCGGCACGCACGAGGGCGAAACCGGGGCCGTAACGCTCGGCGAGCTCCCCCTCGAGGGTCGCATCGGGCGACGCAGCGGAACGCTCGGCCGTGACGGCACCGCGTTCACCGAAAGCGAAGCCGGCGTATGCGAAGCCGCTCGCTGCCGGATAAGGAACGATGCTGTCGGTCGCGCTCGCCGCCGCAAAGGCGCCCGCGGCCGCCGGAACCGCTTCCGTCGCGTCGTTCGCCTGCGGCGCGCCCGGCAGGCCGGGGAGCGTCTCGATCGCGTTCATCACACAACCCATTTCGTACCGCGCCGTGCTTTTTCAAGAGGCGCGTCGCAAAAAGTTCGCGCCACGGTCGTTCCACGCTCCGAACACAGTGCGGGCACAATGACGGTCTACCTTTGCGCTGTGGAACCTTTCGACGCGCTCCTGCGCGAGGCTCTCGTCGTCTGCGCCGTCATCTGTCTTCCGGTTCTCGGCGTGGCCGCTCTGATCGGAACGGTGATCGCCGTCGTCCAGGCCGCGACGCAAGTGCAGGAGCAGACGCTCACGCTGCTTCCGAAATTGATTGCCGTCGGGCTGATCGTCGGCGTCGGCGGACACTTCGCGCTGCAATTGTGCGCGGCGCTCTTCACCGACGCGCTCGAACGCATTCCGGCGATCGTCTATTCGTTGACGTGACGCAAACGTACGCGCTCGTGTTTGCCAGATGTGCGGGCTTCGTCTTTCGCGCTCCGGGCTTTTCGCATGCCGCCGTGCCGCCGATCGTCCGCGTGGGGCTCGCGCTCGTGCTCGCCTTGGGGCTCGCGCCCGGAGTGCGCGCTCACGCGGGATACGCGACGTCCTCGTTCGTGCTGGCGCTCGCGCTCGAGGTCGCGATCGGCGCCCTCCTCGGCTTAGCGGCCTCGGTCCTGTACGACGGCATCGGCGCGGGCGCGCGCGCGCTCGACGACTACGTCGGGATTCAAGATAGCGTGCGCACCGCCGCGAATTCGGCCGGCGACGCGTTTAGTAAGCTCTGGACGATCACGTTCGTCGCCGGCTTCTTCGTGTTCGGCGGCTACCAGTTGCTGCTGGTGGTCTTCGCGAGCGGGCTCGAAACGCTGCCGCCCGGAACGCTCCTGCAGCCGGGGCATCTCATGGATATGGCCGTATCGCTGCCCTCGCTTGCGATTCGGGCCGCGCTCGTCGTCGCCGGACCCGGCATCCTGCTCGGTTTTCTCGCGCAATTGGCGCTCGGCGTCGTCGCCCGCGTCATTCCTCGCTTCGCGAGTTTCACGCTGACGTTTCCGCTCGTCTTCGGGATCATCTTGCTCGCGACGCTCGTGACGTTACCGTTCGCGGCGACGCTCGCGGGACGGCCCTGGCTGCACGTTCCGATCCTTTCACCCTAACGCTTCGATGGCCGACAGCAAACCGTTCGAGCCGACCCCGACCTGGATCGCGAAAGCCAAGCGCCAAGGCAATATCGCGCGCTCGCAGGAGCTGTGCGGCATCTGCAGCCTGCTGCTCGGTACGCTTGCGATCGCAGCGTTCGTGCCCGTCTTCGGCGGCGTCGCGCGCGACTGGATCGCGCGCACGGCGACGGACGGCAGCGTCCACCTCGAATCCGTCCTGCCGCTATCGGCAATCGTGGCGGCGGTGCTCCTGATCGCGGGCGCGGGCGGCGTCACGGCGAGCATCCTGCAAGAGCGTCCGTTCTTCATTTTCCCGAAAGCCAAGGCGGAACGGCTCAACCCCAAAGAGGGCGTCAAGCGCATGTTTTCGCCGGAAGCGGCCGTTGCGGCGGCGCGTGCCGTGCTCGCGCTCGCGCTCGCGACGGCGGCGCTCGTTCCGACCGCGCGCGAGGTGTTCGCGCGCGGCGCGGCTATCTCGCCGCCGATCTTTCTCGTGACGCTCGCGACGTCGTCGGCCGGGCGCATCGTCTTCGCGGTGCTGCTGATCGGCGGCGCCTTCGCGATCTCCGACGTGATCCTCGTTCGCCGCCGTTGGCGCAAGAAGTTGCGCATGAACGCGCACGAGCTCAAGCGCGATATGCGCGAGAGCGAGGGCGATCCGCGCCAAAAATTCAAGCGCCGTTCGATGCACCGCACGATCGGCCGCGGGTCGCTCCGCGCCGTGCGAAAAGCCGCGTTCGTCGTCACCAATCCCACGCACATCGCGATCGCCCTCGAATACCGTCCGCCGGAGGTCGCGGTGCCTCGGGTCCTGGTACGCGCGGCCGACGAGACCGCGCACCGCGTCCGCGTATTGGCCGCAGCCCAGGGCATCCCGCTCGTCGAGAACGTGCCGTTGGCGCGCGAGCTCTACGCGCTCACGGAACCGGGACAGGAGATTCCGATCGAAACCTACGTCGCCGTCGCCGAGATCGTCAACGCCCTCAAGAAACAGGGAGCTCCCGCATGAGGTCGCGGACGCTCACGATAGGTTTCAGCGTCGTCGTCCTCTCGATCGTGCTGATCTTGGTGATCCCGCTGCCGCCGTTTCTACTCGACGTGCTGCTCGGGCTCAATATCCTCGGCTCGGGTCTCGTGCTGCTAATCAGCATCACGGTCAACGATCCGCTCGAATTCTCCGCATTCGCGCCGGCCCTGCTGGTCGCGACGCTCTTTCGCCTGTCGCTCGACGTCTCGGCCACGCGGCTGATCCTCACGCAAGGCGCGACGCCGGGCGGCGTGGGGACGATCGTGCCGGCGTTCGGCGACTTCGTCGTGCGCGGGAACCTCGTGGTCGGCATCATCATGTTCGCGATCTTAATCACGATTCAATTCATCGTGATCGCGGCCGGCTCGCAGCGCGTCGCCGAGGTTGCGGCACGCTTCACGCTCGACGCAATGCCGGGTAAGCAGATGGGCATCGATGCCGATCTCCACGCCGGCGCGTTGACCGTCGAAGGCGCGCGTAAACGCCGCGCGCTCGTGCAGAAAGAGGCGGATTTCTTCGGCGCGATGGACGGCGCCGGGAAGTTCGTCAAGGGCGATGCGATCGCGGCGCTCGTGATCGTCGTACTCAACCTGATCGGCGGCGTCGCGGTCGGCACGTTCTACGACGGTCTCGCGCCGGCGGATGCGCTCAACACGTTCGCATTGCTCTCGATCGGCAACGCGCTCGTCACGACGCTCCCGGCGTTCCTGCTGTCGATTTCAATGGGGATGCTCGTGACCCGCGTGGCCGCCGACGGCTCGCTCGGCTCGGACTTGGGCACGCAACTGCTGCGGCGTCCCGAAGTTCTACGTTCCGCCGGCGTGCTCGCGTTCGGTCTCGCCCTCGTTCCGGTGCTCCCGCATCCGCTCTTCATCGCATTCGGCATCGCGGCGTTCCTCGCGGCCCAACTCTCGGCGCGCAGCGCAAAGCTCGAAGCCCATGAAGCGCAAGCGGCGGACGACGCGCGGCGCAAAGCGGAGCGGCGGCGGCCCGAGGCGGCGTTCGGTTCGGTCGGCGTCGATGCGATCGCGATCGACCTCGGCAAGGATCTCGCGAGCTTCTTTACGCCGGAAAATACGGATGCGATCATCGAGCGCGTCGTCGAGAGCCGGCGCATGATCGCGCGCGAGCTCGGCCTCGTGCTCGCGGGCGTCAACATCCGCGACGATGCCACGCGCGAACCATCGTCCTCCTACGAAATCCGATTTCGCGGCGAGATCGTGGGCGTCGGGATCTTGCGGCCCGAACGGCTCATGGCGATCGGCGATACGTCCGCGCTCGCCACGCTGCGCGGGGAGCCCGGCGAGGATCCGGTCTACGGCTTCCCGGTCGTATGGATCGAGCCCGAGGACCGCGCGTACGCGATGTCGGCGGGCGCCCTCGTGTTCGATCCCATCAGCGTGCTCGTCTCGCATCTGACCGAATGCGCCCGCTATCGCGCGGCGCTGCTCTTCGGCCGCCAGGAGATGCAGACGTTGCTCGAGCACCTGCGCGCGACGGTGCCGGCGATCGTCAAAGAAGTGGGGACCGAGGCGCTGCCGTTCGCGGCGGTCCACAAAGCCTTCGTGCACCTCATGCGCGAACGCGTCTGGCCGCGAAATCCAGTCGCGGCGATCGAAGCGATGATCGACGCTTCGGCGCATTCCCGGGACCCGCGCGATCTCGCCGACGCCGCCCGCAAAGTCCTCGTGCCCCCTTTGCTGCACGCGCGCAAGCTGCGCGAATTGCCGGCGCTCATGTTCGACCCCGAATTCGAGACGCACGTCGCGGCCATGTGGGCGAGCGCCGAAGGCGGCGGTCCCGATCCGCAATTGGCCCTGCACATTCGCGATCGCGTGGAGCGGTATACGAAGACCGTCGCCGGCCACGCGTACGTCGTGTGCACCTCGCCGTTTCGGCGGCCGCTGAGCGACCTGCTCGAGAAGTTCGGCTTACGCGTCGAGGTCTTCGGTTTCGGCGAGCTTCCGAACGACGTGAGCGTGCGGCCGGCCGCAATCGTCGCGGATCCGCGCACGCCGCTCGTGGCGGCGGGGGGTTAGCGGGGCGACGGGGCGCCGGGGGTCGCTGCGGGGCGCACCCTTCGACAGGCTCAGGGTGACGGGATTTGTTGGGCGAAGAATTCGGCTTGGGTGACGGCGTAGAGGAGCATTGGGAAGCCGTCTTTGACGATGGCGCGTTCGAAGCGCAGGCCGCAGCGTCGCGCGAGGCGGAGCGAGGGGCGGTTCGCGGGCAGGATCAGCGCGATGATGCGCTCCACGCCGATGCGCTCGAACGCGTAACGGAGCGACGCGCGACAGGCTTCATCCGAATAGCCGCCGCGCCAATACGCGCGTTTCATGAAACAGATCACTTCGACTTCGCGTTTGCCGTCGATCTCGTGCGGCAGCGGGCCGCACTGGCCGACGAACGTGCCGTCGTGCAGCTCGACCGTCCAGGGAGCGTAGCCGTGCGATGCGTAGAGCCGCGTGTGCGCTGCGAGCCAATTGGCCGGCGCCGCGGGCGTGAGGATATCCCAATAGTGCGCCATGACCTCGCGGTCCGCGAAGAGATCGGACAGGGCTGCGGCGTCGCCGCCGTGGACCTCGCGCAAGCGCAAACGCGACGTCTCGAGGATCGTCCGCGCCTGGTGCGCGTTAACGATAGATGCCGCTCGTATATCCGCTGTGGTACAGCATGTTGAAGTTCGCGGCGCTGCCGAGCATGATGCTATGCATGACGCCGTTGTGCAAGAGTTCCGAGTTGAGCGCGA
>Ga0116227_10005474_pt1 | contig 26696 bp, 35 predicted proteins | sample S1TSphgellanicum_FD_89693 | JGI IMG/M metagenome (GOLD analysis project Ga0116227, IMG submission 89693) | Host-associated microbial communities from peat moss isolated from Minnesota, USA - S1T2_Fb - Sphagnum magellanicum MG | ecosystem: Host-associated > Plants > Peat moss > Unclassified...
ACCGCCGCCGCACGACTCAAAGGCCGCCCGAAGCGTGGTGGCCCCCACGGAGACCCCCTCTGTGGACCCCTTGTCGGTCACGCTGACCTATGGACTCTTCTCAAACGCCCTTTTTCCTGAGGTCTTTCTGCTGGCTCGGCTTGCTTTGCTCCCCCTTCGGAGGAATCAATGCCCCCTTGTGAGCGATGACGACCCCCTTCCCTTCTACCTCTCCCCTCCCTAATTCTTGGGATGCCTGAATAGCCCTTTGGAGCGGAAGTATCTCAGCCAACTTTCCACCCCTGAACTTCTCCACCTGCCCCATGAATTGGTCAATTACATCGCCCGCGCTAACCCCTTTCCCTTCAGTCTCTACCTTCTCCCCCGTGATAGCCGGCGCCATACTCTCCGCCACCAACCTCAATCTTGAAGCGGCACACATCCCACCGCAAAACTGAGTGCGAATTCCTTGAATCGCCGGACTACCGCTTTTTATGGCAACGAAGATTGTCTCTCGTGCGCTCTCATCCACCGACTTACCACATGTTCCACAACTCAAAACGTTACTCATTGGAAACTCCTATTAGTTCTCAAGACTAATTACGGTGCACCGAGGGTTTGCGCGAAAGTGTGTATGTCGGCCAGACTGTTTGGTGGCGAAGTCCATACGACAATGCATGCCATCTGACCATCCATATATTGAGTCGCTGCGGCCCTGCCGAGAATCTCAAACTGACAAGGATTATATATCACGGTAGAGTTGGTAATGGTTTGCTCCCCTGAGTTATTCACGTTGAGACCAACAGTGCTCGTACCTCCCGTGAATCTTACCATCAATTCATTGACGGTGGTTCCTAGGTTTGATGTCCAAGGAATATCAGCGCCACCTGTTGTGAATAGCGCGAGGTTGCCTGACGCATAATAGGATAGGTCAAACGTGGTTCCGTTTTCCATCGTGAATACTGCTTCGAATGCCGCGGATATGGTCGTTTGGCGGCATACGGTCATTACCCACGAATTGGTCGTGTTTCCCAATAGGTCAAGCGTATTCGTTACCAACTGCTGTTGATTGGCGGCGACACTGTTGAGTGTGGGCTGATTGTTGAACAGAGGATTGGAAGCGATATACGTAGGCTGTTGACTCCCGTTCGTTTGAATAGGGTCATTCGCGCTCAAAAGCGCTTTATTGAATCCTTGTTTGATGCTATCGCCGTTGACGGGTGGGTTCCCCGCCGCGTTGATGAATCGGTCTTGAATCCAAAGAACGCATGATAGACCCCCTTCGGTCATGGGGTCTGGTGTGGTGGTAATGAAGGAACCTGGTATGTTTTGAACGAGCCCCGACCCATCTGGATTCTTGACAGTGATCGCAAAGGCTGTGCCGGCTGGTGTGGACGGGAATCCCGTGAATCCTAGCGAGTCTTCTCTCATCTCGTCCGCGGGAATGGTCAGCGTAGTTACGGTTCCTCCGATGTTGACCGATGCGGTTACACCGCTGGTCGCGAAGTTTTCCCCTGCGATACGGAATTGCGTCCCTCCGTTCGCTCGGATATTGGTCATCTCGGGAAGTGTGCTACTTGGCTGGACTCCAATGGTTGGCGGTAGGTCTACTTGATGGGTCAAGTTGAGGAATTGGACTAGCTCACTCAACTCCGTCGATGTAATCGCGCGCTGAATGAGTCCAGCCCGAATGACGGTCATTCGGGTGAAAGCGCTTCCGCTTAGTTGTCCGATGAATACGGATAGGGGACTGGTTGGAATATTGACAGCGGCTCCAAGCGCGGTCGCTGGCGTTTGGGCGTTCATTGACAAGCTAATATTGTTCGTGGTCGTCCCTGTTCCAACCACGGCGAACACCGCAATAAACGGGATAGCCGCGTAAGCAGTGGGTGCAACGACGTCTGGGCTGGTTGTGTATTGTGCGACGGGGATAGGATTGTTTGGCTGGAACGTGAACGTCAGCGCCCCTGTACCGGGCTCAACGTTCATCACACTCTGAAAGTTTGCCGTGGTTCCGTACACATATCCGCAGATATACGCGGTCATTGAATGCGCACTAATGGGCAGACCCGTCGCTGTAAGGAACGCGGACACTCCATCAAGGCTCACACTCGGTTGACCGCCATAGTTCCCGTCAGGGTCTACCGTATTGAATATTGGAGCGCCCCCTTTTCCCAAGGTGTGAGAGTTTCCGCTTTGGTCTGGGCAATAGTTGAACGTTGACCCGGTGTGGTTACTTTTGGTCATGTCCCAATCAGCTACCAAGTCTGTCGTAAAGATGACTTCAGGTGAGCTTATATTGGAGACTTGAAGGCCATTCACGCTTGACCCGCTCTGACCATCGGTGCCGGTGTTGGTCACTGTGACCGTGTAGCTTCCAGCGGTTAGAGCAGGAACGGTAAGCGTGCACGAGTTGCTAGCGTTGAAGGCGATTGGTGTAGAGGTTGGAACGCCGCTAATGGTGATGGTTGCGGTGATTCCTGAGGCGAAGAAACTGCCGCTCATAGGAATGTCTCCGCCGGAGACCCCTACGATTCCAATCGAACTAATTACGGGTGGGCTGTTCCCCGTGAACACTCCTGTTACGGGCACACTCGACACTCCGTCCACGATGACCACAAGCGCGTCGTCGCCTATCCCTGGCGCGCTCATGGTCGCTGTAAACGCGGCTGTACTTGTTTGGCTCACTCCTGAGCTTGTGCCACTCCCCAACGTGGCGGCAATGGGGCATCCAGACCCAAGAGGCGGCAAGTTGGCCGCGTTGATACTGACCGTGTTTGCAAGCGTAGCTGGCCCATTGTTGGGCGTGACAGTGCCTGCTACGGGTACACCGAGCCAGTTGTACGTTAGCGTGGTGGTACCGTTGAGGGTTGACGCTACGGTTCCGTTCCCATTGGTGACAGTCCAGTTTAGGGTGGACCCTGGCGCGCTAGCAACGGTTGTAATATGAAAGCTGCTTGTGGTCACATTCGAGACGGCGCCAAGGGTAGAGGTTGGCGTCCCTACAATTCCGGTTGCCGTGACGATAACTACAGTGCCTCCTGCCGCTTTTCCTGCGGTTTGGGAGACGGATGTAATAACGAAAGGTCCAACCGTGTTCAGAAACGCCAGAATAGGAATGAGCGGCTTCATATGTGAGATTCCTCTATTAGTCCTAAAGACTAATTCACGTTCGCGTCACTTGCGCCTGAATCTTCCAACGGATAGTGGTAGCCGCCGCGCCTTGAACGTTGAGGTTGATATTCTGTCCGCTCACACTGAACGTGAACCCTGGCCACGCCTTTCCTGTTGTCGTACCGCCAGCATTCCCCGGCTGAGTCGTTCCGTCTTGTTCTAGCGTTCCTCCTACGTTTCGAAAGAAGGCCGTATAGGTGTTGCTTACGTAGTCTCCACTTGCGGTCTGTTGTGTTTGCACCACAACATCCACTCGATAGGTATCCCCCGCGGACGTCGCAATCTGACCGGCAACCAACAGTGTTGCGTTGGTAGTGACTCCGTAGTCGGAATAAGTAAAGACATCCAGACCCGTCGTATTGCTTGGTGTCCATTGCGTAATCGACGGCGTTAGTTGCAGGGTTCCACTGCTCGCGATTGGACCACTCATCGTGAGTAAGTCGGAATACACTGCGTTGGGGGTTACGTTTCCAATGGCGGGCGGGCTAGCCGCGTTGAACGTCAACCCTAGTCCAGTGCCCGTGTTTCCGTGCTGAGAGCCGACGACAGAGGTTCCGTCAAACTCTAAGGTAGCTACGGCGGGGATGATATCATTCACGAGCGTGGTCTGGTTGATACACACCACTTGACTCGCCGATGTCGTTGCGCTCGCCAGCGCTTGACCGCCGCTTGTGACTTGTACGTCATTCAAGTCAAGCCGTCGATTCGTTCCGTTCAAGTCTGCAAACGTCCCAACGGACCCAAGCGCAAGAGCACATCCTGACACTCCAAGGGACCTATTATCACTTACTTCAAACGTGACCCCTCCCCCGCTTTCGTTTAGGGTGATTGCGCAGTTTGATTCCCCTTGGATTGAGATAGGAGCGGGTGCCGTGAATCCACTCGCGATTGTCGTTCCGTTCGCGTCTACTGTAAGCGTCCACGGAACCGTAATTCCAGACGCGCCGGTAGGGACAACAGACCCGTTGCGTATGTAGAGATTCGCAGTCCCTTGAAACTGGTTCATTACGCTTACGGCACGCGCAAATGTCGTATAGATGTTCCCTGACTGAATCGAAGCGGTAGAATCGTAGATGATGGTATTCGGCGCGGGTAGAATGTAGGGGAATGCCTGCGTTATGACGTTCGACACTTCTTCAGGCGCGGTAATCTTGGTAACAGATTCAGTCATGGGTCATTCTCCATTGTCCTGCGGAACGTTTGAGCTTTGGCGTCAGAGGTCTAAGTCTGTCAGGACATGGTGTAGGTTGTGGAAGCGCCGGGCGCCCCTACGGTGTAAAAGGTAACGTTTTGAGACGTCCCGTTTTCCGTGATAGTGTCGCTTCCGAGTGATATGCACGTGACCACGCTTCCGTTTGGGTCTTTCATGGTGGGTGCCCCAAGAGAAGTAAGAAGGCCAAACACTTGGTTTGCTCCTACCCCGGAAGCGTAGGTGTAATTCCCTCCGCGTGTTGCGCGAAGAATAGACCCACTCCCATTGAGTGTATTCCACAACGCTTGACCGGGTGTCAACGCTCCTGTTACTGACCCATAGACAACTTTGGCGGCGAAAGTGACGCTCGCGTTAGCGGTGTGGGGCGCCCCTACCGGGTCAATCACGCTGATAGTCAACGCCACAACAGACCCGCTCACCGCATTGGTAAAAGGTCCGTTGAAGGTCCCTACCGTGGTCATGCCTGAAGGGGCGGGAGTCTGGTTCGTCTCTCCCGTGCATGTGACCGTTATCGGTGGCGTTGGGGTGAAGTTGTAATCCGCGGTATAGATGATGCTCGCAATCGAAGTTCCGACTTCGACTGTTGCCGCTACCCCGGTGCCTGATAACGCAAAGCTACCAATCCCATAGCCTCCCTGAGGTTGCCAAGAGGTCACGTCTGACGCATTCGTGGCCAACACACTGACCGTACTTGCCGCGGGGGGATTCGGAGGAAGATAGGTCACTCCTCCGCTTCCTCCCCCACTAATGGGAGGCGGAGTAATTCCTTGACTTGTGTAGTAGCTCTCTCCCGCGCTTGCCATGGCCAGGATACTAAGCGCCGTTGATGCAAACGTTGATGGGTCTACACTGAACGGGTCGCGGCCAATCCAATAACCCATGCTGGCGCTTTGAATCACTCCAACGTCGAGAAGGTTCGGAGTACCGCTAGCGGCCCACGCGGTATCAATCGCTTGAGCAAAGAGACCGGCTAACCCCGAAACGGCGCTAAAGCCGCTGGAGTTTTCGCTAATGAGACCACGTAGCGCGGCCGCAAGCCCTGTTTGCGTTCCAACGAAAGCCGCGTTGTAGACTTGAATCTGATTCGGCGTGTAGGTCATAGTGAATTCTCCTATTAGTCCTGAGGACTAATTCACGCCGTTTGAAGAGCGAAGGCTTTCAGGTAGTTCGCATAACCCGACACGATAACAAGCGCCTCAAAGTTTGATGAGTCCAGGGTGATTGTGTAGCTCCCCCCGGTAGCGCCGCGTCGAATCGTCAACGTGGTCGTTGCCGTTAGAACGGCGCCAGTGAAGTCGAGAACCTTGGTATAGCCTTCTACGTCAGGGACTTGAACGATGAGAGGGCCTGCGGGTGACGTGCCACCAAACGTGATTGTTTGGAGGCAATATTCCGCGGGGGTAAGTACGATGGTACCGCCCGGAGTGACGTCTACAGGACTTGATACACCGAATCGCAACGGGTCATTGGCGCCAGCGTTGCCGATGAGAGGCAGTCCTATCTCTACGATACCGTCAACGAAGTCCGCTTCAATCGCGGTTGTGCTCCCTAGATTGTTCGTAATGAATACGTTCCCGTTTTGAGTAGTTCCGCCTCCGCCGGCTAAGAATAGATTACCGCCGATGGGGGCTCCACCTACGACTGTACCCCCGCCCACAACCAACACGTTACCGCCAGCGTGCGTAGACCCATTGGTGGGATTGCCACCACGAATGGTAACGCCTCCCCCTTGTGTAGTATTGTCGGGTGAGTCTGTACCTGCTATGGTAAAGGAGCGGGTGATTCCTTCGGTGCTTTGGAGCGTGGTGGTAGAGTCGTTCCACGTAAGATGCGGACTCCCAGCATACCCTGGCGCCCCGGTACCTATGAGAACTTCATTCGCGGTCACGGTCGGGAGAGTGCCGGTACCACTGTTCCACGGCGGCGGAGTTACTCCCTGGCTGGCAAACCAAAGGAGCGCCGCTTCAATCATGGCAATGATAGCCGCGGCCGATTCTGCGTTATTGACGAGAACGGAAGGGATGGCTGTACGTCCAGACCAATAGGCATCGCTGCAAAGGAAACACATCACGGTGGACAATACGTCGTCGGAATTGTGGTAGGCCGTTGCCGCCCACTGAATATCCATCTCTTGCGCCCAAGCTTGGGCGTTTGCAGCGGCGGGGGCATAATCCGCCGCTTCCGGGTCCGTCAAGTCTCGTCCCGTCGCTCCCTGGCCAGACATACCACCCGCAAAAGCCGCCGTGAAGAATAGAAGGTCACTCGGTGTATAGGGCATCGGAATATCTCCTACTTGTGGGAATTATGAATTAGTCCTGAGGACTAATGACCGGCGGGGGTAGTGACTTGGGTTGTATCTTTGGGAAGCAAGTGTAGGACTCTGAGGATATGGTGCCAAAAAGACTCTCGGGTTTTTATCTCGGTTGCTGCGGCTTTCGCCCCTTCTGCAACGTGGGGGTCAGCGGCGATAGGAGTCATCATGCTTGCGCGCATGTCTGGGGTAGCATTGACCATACCATGAGTGATGTAGTATGATGCTTGCTGTGCCTTGCTCAACCCTTTGGGAGCATTGTTCTTTGACTTTCCAATGGCGAGAGAGACCGCCATATCAAACCCCTTCTGTTCGTTCGGGGGGAGAGTCTGTTGTATGGCGTGAAAGACTTCCGGTGTAATCCCCTTTTGAGACATGAGCCCGGCACCAACTTTGAACCCCTCTTGCGCGTCGGCTGGGATAAACGTTTTTGCTGCGGATAGTAGCTCGTCGGCTTTGATGATGTCTCCCGCGGCTTCGACGATTCCGCTAATGGCCGTGCGGACGGAGGCAACACCTGGGATGATGTTGATTGCCGTGTTGATGAGAGTGGAGAGCATGGGAATCTTTTTGATGAACTTGGATATCTTCCCAGCTTCGCTCACGGCATCGTGAACGAAGTGTCCAAGTCCACCAGCGACGCTTCCAATCAAGTGACCAATTCCTGGCGTTTGATGGGTGTGGTCGTGGATAATCTGAAGTACGCCATTCTTGAACGGCGGAAACGCTTGGTCAGCGGGAGTACCAGCGGCTAGCGCGGCGTCGAATGCCGCCTTTAGCTTCTGATAGTCTTCCCACGCGCCCTTTGCGTTATCCATCTTTCCGGCGCGCCCTAGGACGTCTAACGCGCCGAATAGGTCATTATTGTTGAGTTTCGCTAACATATCTTGCTGATAATGACCCATTGACCTACTCCCCTGGTTCCGACGTATGGCCCCGGGTTGCGAGGCTTTATAGAAAAACGGTGTGTACTGCAATCGGGTATCAGACCTTGACCCGACTCGGCCCATTAGTCCTAAGGACTAATTACGGTCGCTCGCCGGACGCGAGGCGCTTTTTGATGATAGCGTCCAACTTTTCCTTGCGCTTGGGCATTCCGTTGGACCACTTGATAAGAAGAGCAAGAGGCTTGAGACCACTCTTATTCTTTTTTGATGACCCCTTCTTTGCACGCTTCTTCGCTTGCTTCTTCGCCATGGTCTTACCCGTGGCGGACTTCTTCGCTACAGCCTTCTTCGCTACAGCCTTCTTCGCTACAGCCTTCTTCGCTACAGCCTTCTTCGCCTTTTTCTTTTCCGCGGCCATTCTCTAATCTCCCTTTTTACAAGACTCACAACTCAAGTAACCTGGGCCAAACTCCGGAACCCTTTGCTAACCGCAGGTCTTTAGAAGCCTAGGGCGGAGCGAATCTTCTCAACGGTAGGACCGCTGGACTTGCGCACCAATTCTTCCGCGACCATGGCGGAGCGATAGCGGCGCATCATCTCCCAATAGGTCCGCATGATGGTTGTTGCAGAGTTTTCCGCGGATTGCGTCAGGGTCTGAATCCCGTGCGCGTTCGCGAGCGAATCCAACTCGAGGTTGGGAACTATCCCCGCATTGAACAGGGGCCACCCGAGTTGACAGGTATAAAACCAAGGGACGTCAAAGGCGACATGTTCTCCCGTCTCCTTCTCAAGTATGGCGCGCGTGTTGTCGTAATGAGATACGTACACGAACTTGGACGCCATTCCCTGGCCTAGCACAACGTTTCGAAAGCTGGCCATCGCAACGGAAAGGGTCACGCCCCCAAAGGCGTTTTCACGCGCAATGTCGTCGTGGTAACTTGCTAACAGGTTCCCCTTTCGATCCGTACGGAACGCGGCGATAGAGGCAAGCGAGAGTGATTCACCCTCCGTCGTGACATCGATGAAGATGTGATCAAGCATGGCATTGCCGTCAGAGAGTGCCGCCCGGGTGACCCAACTTACTAAAGTCTTGAAGCATCATCCCTCCGAGAATCTTGGCTGTTGTAGGACCGAAAACGCCGTCTTCCTTGATGCGATTGCGCATCAAAGCGGGTTTGCTTGCCGTGGGGATATTCTTGTTCGCCGGACCGTAAAACTTTAGGTCCGTATTGAAGTCATGCTGGAATTGCGCGGTCAACTGGTGTAGGACTGGTGAACCGTCGTTTCCGTGGATTCGCAGATAAGCGGCAAGGATGTTGGCGTCCATAATGGCCATGGGAGTGACGCCAGGGTCCACGGTTCGCGCCACATCCAACGTGGCGAACGTTCCGCCTTGCGTGTCGGCGGGAATGGGGTCTCCCATTAGCCAAGTCAGTGCGAGCGCCGTAGGAACGTCGTAAACGCCATTGATAAGCAACGGCTTCCACAACAGGTGAATCATGTTTGGGTCGGAGTTGACGGCTCCCTGAAACGCGCGGACCAACAGTTGGTATTGCGCTGACCCGTCAGTGCCATGTGCCGCGAGATAATCGTAGAGGTCATGGGCGGACGGGGCCGCAGGACTGGTTTTTGCGACCGTATCCATAAGCGTGACTTTGCCCTGAACCATCGGAGTAGGACTCACGATTGGATGACCGCCCGGTGTGACGCCAATCTGAACCGCGGGGGTCCAGTTGAGCGGTTTGGTCGAATCCTTGACGTCAATGGTTCCTTCGAGCGTATGTGGGTCATACGCTAGGTTGGACGGCTTGTTGGGCATGCTACCTGCGTTGTGAGCGTCTAGCTCCAACTTTTTTCCGTACTTCTTCCAGAGGTACCCACCGACGAGCAAACCGCCACCAATGACTACAGGCCACATAATCTTTTCCCTTTTTTCTCAATTAGTCCTAAAGACTAATTCGCTCGATACGAACCTCAAGACATAGAAAGGTCTTCGCCATGGGAGTCGTTCACGAACGCTCCAATCGTTCGCGCAACGGCTATGATACGGTGCGTCGTTCCGCGTGTTCGTAGGAATCCGTTTCGTACGGTAGCAATCCTGCTCGACTCCCCTCCCCCGCACGTGTAGCAAACCTCTTGTCCGCTACAGTTGGCGTGTGCGTACACGGTATCCGCCGGTTCCCATTCGGAGATAACTTCGCCCGTAACCGTCTTGATTCGCATGGGACGCGGCAAACGTCTCTCTGAGATGACGGCGTAAAGCGGACGCTTGCTAATGCTTTTCATCGCCTAAGACCTCTCCCGTTAGCTCGTTTGAACCTTCCGCGATTCGTTTGAGAGTACCGCGCGGCAATCCAACTTCGGCGTCGGCGTGCTCTGCCTGGATACGTTCAAGCGCCAGCTTTTCCGCCTTCTCTTTTTGGAATCGCACCACGCGACTCCATATAAGGGGGACCGCATCCGGTGGAAGCGCCCCCATCAAGGCTTGCAACTTTTCCTCTGACATCGTGGTGGCGTGTTCTGCCAACTTTTCCACGATGGCGCTATCTTCTGAGGCTTGCGGCAACACTTCGCGTCCCATAGCGCTATTGAGCAGCATAGGGAGAGACTTTAGGGCTTGCTGAATCATCGCGCTGTTGTCTCGCGCGCGAATAACCTTTGCTTCGGCTTCGGAACGTCTATCAGCAATCGTCCACGTCAATTCTCTGACCAGCGAAACCGCTTCGTCGCGGTCACGTTCTGCGCGGTCTAATCTGTTTTCTAGACGCACTAAGACGGATTCTAGTACCGCGTTCACATTGTTGGTCTGACGAAAAGCCATCCCTACGACACCTTCCTGGTGTCTCATCATCATCTGAACAATCCCCTTTGCGTCAGGACTGTCCGTGCCAAGAGAACGGCCTAGCTCCGTTTCGTTTCCACTCTTGGTGAACGGTAAAAAAGCTTCTGGCTCCGCTTGACCATAGAACGCGATAACCTGGAACGTTTGAATTCCAGGTAGGTCTTGAGAGTAGGTCTCTGCTCGCCGATTGAAAAGTGTAGCCAATTCCTTTGGATTGAAGTTGGAAGAACCGTATTGCGATGATGCGAGCTCCACATCGCCATTGCTTCCAATATGAGACATCGCAACCGCGGAACAGGGGCGAACCTTGGTCGGGTCGGCTTTATCCGTCCTCGACTGGTCCGCCATTGCTTCGGTCAACCAGTCTTCTAGCGAGGTTCGTCTACGGCTACTCATTGTGAGAATTACCTTATCAGTCCTTAGGACTAATGACTACAACACTCCAAAGTCTTTTGCCGTCCAATAACCACCCGCACCAAGTGCAGCAATACCGGCGAGCGCAATGAGAGGCATGGGAATAACGGTTGCTACGGCGGAAGCGGCGATACCCGCTACAGCAAGTGCAATAGCAGGTTTCGCTTTCTTCAAGTGACCCATAAACGCATCCGCCCCCTGAATCGTGTTCAAGTCCGCATCGGTTCCCTTCGTCGGTTGTGCCACATGAAAGCCGGGAGCCTCTACCGGCTTTTTCTGAGCCGCTGACAGGCGATTATAGAGGTCTTGTAGGTCCCCCTTTGATACGGTTCCCTCGTGAGCGATGAGAGCCCCGATGACCGCCCGGTATTCTGAATCCGCTGGATTCATATTGTCAGGAATGAATGACGAAGCGTTTGCAATCGCTGACGAGGCCGCGGTGCGCGCTGACGCATAACGTGACTGCAAGGCATGCCAGTCGTTTGCAAAGTCATCCGCATCTGACCCATGCCAGGACGGCGCGAACGCATTGTAAGCGTTCAACATAGCGTCTATCTCTTGGTCTTTTGCGACCAAAAGGTCACGCAATTCGGCGATAGTATAAAGACCCATCTCGGTCCCAAACGCGCTCATTGCCCGCTCCTTTCTTTCTTCTTATCGTCGAGGTAGGCCTTTGCTCCCACGGCGGTACCAATCAGCGCAAAGACGCCAAAAACCCATCCAACCTTTTTGGCCCCACTAACCACCACGTCTGGAATGGCGTTTGGCCATCCCAAGCTTTCAGCGGGAAGCTTGTTTTTCATCGCGTTCGCCGCGTTGATGAAAAGTTGATGGTTCGACTCATTCCGCTTATCGATTCCAACGCCGTGCATATAGCTTTGCTTCGCGGCTTCCACGAAGTCAGGAACGGGCGCATTCACGGCTTTGGTAAACGCAGGATACCCATGCGCAAAGTTTGGTCCCATCGCCCATGCCATGGAAAGCGTCCCCATCTGAGCGTCTGCCGGCCACGACTCCCATGCGGGAAAGGATTGTTTCAAAACCTCCTCGTTCGCCTGCAACTTACCATTGGATAGGGAGGCGATATCATCGTCATTGAGGCGGAGGTCTGTAAGATTCTGCCAGTAGGAGTTTCCCCCTCCAAGGTTTTTCTTGTCTTGAGCCGCTTTGACCTTGTGCCACATCGTATATATCTCATCCTGTGACGCCAGCGGTCCGTTTTGCCCGTGACGCCAAGGAAGAGACCCGCCTTCGGTGTAGGGGTCAATCAGGTTTCCAATCCCCGTTGTCACCAGACCTTTTTGGTCCAAGTAGGGCCAAGAGACTTTCCCTTCGAGAGGAATGGTAAACTTGGGAAGAAACGCGGCTCTAACCGAAGGGTGCATAGTTGGTCCTATTGAATTAGTCCTGAGGACTAACCGTCAATTCCGAATGTGACTTGAACGCCTACATCGTTTGAATTCAGGTTATTGATGGTGAGGCTTGCCGTTCCTGGGGCGATAGGTACGAAGTGATCTGGTCCCGGGCTCACATAGTCTTTTGCGATGCCGCCGCCCGCGTTGACCATGGCTACCCTAAGGTTACCTTCTACCTTGTCGGTCACATCAAACCCGCAAACTTCGACCGATATCACACCGGCGTCGGGCGGTACAGGAACGACAATGACTTGACCGGCGGTACCAAACGCCGTCAACGTCTGAATGAGTTGAAAAGCTTGTAGGGTCGGGGGCTGATTCTGCGATGGACGGGTCCCCTTGGTTACTTGACAGAAAACGCCGTACGGAGTCCCTGCGCCAGGGTAAGCGGAAGGAGTGTTGTCATACATCAAGACCTTGACCGCTTCTCCGACGCCGCTCACTAACCTCCCGTTGATGATGTCAATGGTACGCTTGACGTTTCCGCCTGCGATAGACCATGTAACATCGGCTCTTGCGTAGGCTACCCCTTTGGTGGGGCCGCTTCCGGGCGGAAGGTTGATGCCGAATTGAATGGTGTAACTACCCGCGCCCATTCGTTCCTTATCGGAAACGAAGTTGCACTGCATGCTCTGAAAGACGGTCGGTTGAAGCTGACCGTCACCGGTTCCTCCTACCCCCGTGTTTAGAGTCCCGGTCTTTGACCAACCAGTTATACCCGCAAGGTGGTCTTTAGATTCAGGCATGACTTACTCCCCCAATTCCCACCCGAGCATGGGTGAAAAGGGTGTGATGGGAAGGGGCGTAAACGCTGTCACTTGAAGAGCGCGGCCGGCGCCAACGCAACGGCCTGCGAGAAGAATCGCGCGAACGTCGGGGGGAGCTTGGTGAATGTTGGGGTCAAGATGACCATTCGTCACGCCGTGAAGGAACAGATTCTTGGTTTCGTCGCTTGGATACCCCTCGCAAAGCCAGCCTATGCGTTCGTCGTTGAGGGGCGGACCGTGCATGAGGGTCACGCTACCCAACTGAAGACCGTTGTGTGGACAGACAATAGGTAGGGCGGAGAGTGCCATCGCATGGTCACGTGACGAAAGGTTCGGACGGCGAAGGATGTTGATGGCGTTGATACCGTCTACCCCAATCGGATTAGTCCTCAAGACTAATTCCTTCATAGGGTTTTTCTTCGCATAATTCAGAATCGCGGCCAGACCTTTCTGGAATCCAACGTCGCCGCGTTCTGCCATCTGACGAACCCAAGCGATCGTAGCAATAGCGTTTTGGTCATTCAGCCGCGCGCGTTCTACGACGTTTTTTGCCGCGTCCGTCGGACTAATCGCGGCGTTCACGGTCCCACCTTGGTAGCCGGGTCTTCTACCTTGGTTCCACCCGGAATCGGAGCTACATCCGTGGGGGCGTTCGGCTCTATCGGCGAAGGAACAGGAGCGGTAGGATTCGGATTCTGTTCGGGGGGAGGAACGACAGGCGCCAGCGTGACAGGTTCCGCGTTGGGAACCTTTGCCAACGCTTCCACCGCGTTCGCTTGTTCTCTAAGCGCGTACGCTGCACCAGTCCTGCCCGATTGGTGCATCATGTCGGCGAGTTTGCGCATACTCTTGGGGTCCTTACTCCCCATTCCGACTTGAAGCGCTTCCCGTACCGCAACCTTGGTTTCGGGCGGGAGACTTTGGAGCTTGGCGCGCTTTCGGAGTATGGCCGCTTCCGCCTTGTAACCAGCCGCCTGAAACTTATTGGCGAATTCCTCCAAAAGAGAGGGGTCACTGACCGTTTCCATAGTATGGTCAAAGATGCACTTGGCTTCCGTGCTCATCTTCTTTTGACGGTACTTGTTTCCAAGTACCGCCGTCGCTGCTAGCGAAGCCGCAGTGAGGACTAACCCGAGCATGTTCTAATTACCCTTTCTTCCTGATTATCTGAGTTAGCCCATTACGGGACTAGTTCTTTACATCTCTAAGCCTTCAACCTCAACCTGAGTAGGTAAGTGTTCGCTATTGGATGCATTCTCAACGTGAATGAGAATGCGAGTGTTAGTCTCGCAAACGAAACGGCGTTTTGAGAACGCCGCGAGAGTTACGTTGCCGATCTGCGCATACACTATATCTAAGTTAGGTTCGGGACTCGTGAGACGGATACTTTCAACCCCGTTTGTGCGTTCGACTTGAGAATCATTCGATTACGGCGCCATAGGGGGAATAGCCGCAAGCCATGTCAGCCCCGTGGGGAGACTGAGGAATGGCAGGGTGGGGCACGACTTGATGGTGACCGTGATGGTGGAATGGCCACGCATGTTTGGCTTGGTAGACGGGATTCAGGGTGTGGAGCGGGTTGAGGATTCCGGGGAGGTGAAAGTGAAACCCAAAGGGGCTAGAACCTTCGTTGTTGAAGTCTGACATGGTTACACTCTTTCTTTGGGGTTAGGGTTGAGAAGCGAAGAATGTAAAGAATCGGGTATCAGGCTAAGACCCGACTCAACCGTCGAATCAAACCGTGGGCGTCGCCGCGTATCCCGCTTGGATAGCGTTTGCGATGGCGGCGTAGCTGTTCGGCGGAACGGCCGTATCCGTGGCAAGCGGCGAAACCGCCGACCTTACGAGTTGTGAAAGAGTGTTTTGTTGCGATGCGGTGAGAGCGGTGATGGCGCCGAAACGGGTGTCAACCGCTTGGGCGATGGCAACCGCGACGGCCGCTTGCTGAGTCCAAGAGGTTGGCGCTTCGCCCGTGCTGTACTCCGTGACGTCGCGCCCTTGGGTGAGTTTGCCCATGGCGGCGGAAAGCGAAGCGTCGTATACGGTGGGGGTGAGAACGGTGTATGCCATTGGTGTCTGTCCCTTGTTTGAGTATTAGTCCTAAGGACTAATTACGGTTTCACGAAAAGTAACTGAATTCGTTGGCGTTCATTCCGAGCACCTTACTCGGGTCTTCGTACACACCGGGTTGCCTGAGGGGTTCAGGTTCCACAAGGATGTGATACATGACGAAACCATCTTGGCGTCTCATCCAACGATGAGACAATTCTGCCGGAACACCACATAACCGATACTCGGCCACCTTCAAAGCGGCGAGTGACTTACAGTCTCCAAAGCCGCGCATACGGAGCGAAGGGTACGGTTCCCATTCATCCGTACGCCCATACACCACTCCACATTCGTAGAGAGGAACTTCGTTGCGGTTATGAAGCCACGCAACATTCAGCTCCACCAGAGCCTCTAGTAAAACATTCAACGCTTGACCGTTGGCCAACTGGTCGCTGGGCGAATTGCGGCCCACGACGAACAGTTTAGACAACTCAAAGACATGGCAAGAGAGACCGTTGACACTTTTTTTGACTAAACGAACTTTAGTCAGACGCTCCAACTTGGACAGACAATCCAAGAGTACACGGCGGACATGAGCATCATCCGTTGGGTTCGAGCCGGGATGAAACGCATACGGTAGGTAAAACGGGATATCCACTTGATTGACCTTACGCTTTGCGGGGAGCGAGCCGCTCACATGCCGTCAACCATTGGACCATTCTACCCACCGATAACCTCCGTGCACCCTTGGTTAGTCTTGAGGACTAATTAGTCAGACGAACTTCGCCTGAACTAATTAGACGTTTGGTCAGCCGGCCATCCGAGCCGGACCCTGGAACGTGAAAACCAGGGTGTATCCGAACCCCGTTGAAAACGGCGGTGGGTTGAGCCCCGAGTAGTTGCCAATGACCGTGGCCTTCTGCGAAGGTTCGATCGTGGGCAAGTCGAGCCGCGTACCCTGAGCCGGCGCCGAGTAGGTGTAAGCGTCCGAAACGCCGGAACCGACCATCGACGACACGTTTGCCATCTTGATATCCGTCAGGAGGAAAAACCCGACGCTGGGAACGTTGGCCACGATTCGCTGCGGGCGGAACTTGACGTCCGGTTGAGCGAACATGTTGACTCCGACCGCCGTGCCGATCGTGAGACCTGTGGACAGAGAAAAGTCGTAGTGCTCGATCTTCGTGTCGGAGTGTTCGTTGGGATCGAGGATGGCACGCCGGCTGTGCTCGTGATGCGCCTTGGCCGCGTGGTGATTCCAAAGGGCCTGCATCGCCTGCGGGTGGGGGTGATGGCCGTGATGACCGTGCGGCATCATCGGCGAGGCCGGAATCGCCGCTGGCATCGCAGGCGCGGGGGGAGGGGGCGCCGGAACCGCGCCATAAGGCGAGTATCCGAAGCCGAATCCGCCGAATCCGTACGGGTCCGCGCCGTAGGGGTCCGCTCCAAAGGGCGAACCGAAGTCCGCGCCCGGCTGGCCAACGTGGCCGAGTGCGGCGAGAAGGGCCATGTCCCTTACCGCCAGTTGACGTGTCGTGGTCATAATGTCCGCTCCATGTTTTGAAACGCAAAAAGTCCTTAGACTCAGATTCTCACCATTGAGAATCAGTCCTAAGGACTAATCTCTAGCCGGTCGTATAGACCGCTTGAGTTTTCCCACCCCCAACCGGAATCATTGACGGCGCATGCCGTGGGCGAACGCAATCAAGTCCGTATCATCTCCGTGGACCTTTGCGCCGGACGCGGGAGGCGGAGTACCGGCCGCTTTCGCGTGCCAATCTTTGGACGCGCGGAATCCGGCGACGGCCGATGCGCCGGTCGCAAGTTCGCGACATGTTTTCGCCGCCTCCGGCATATCGTGAGCCATGGCCACGGCAATGACGCTGGCTACCCCCGCCACGGCAATATCAAGCGCCATCCCGTGACGATCGAGTCCATGGGCGCTATCCAGCATTCCGAGACCCGCGCCTGCGATTCCGCCCGTGATGACGCCGCGCACGTTAGCGCCCGCTTCCGTCAGATGATTCTGAGCACGGGACTGTAGGACGCGCTTCTCCGCCTCGCTCGTCGCGCCTAGCGCCATCTCCACAAACTTACGTAGGTCGCCTTTCTCTTGGTGACCGAGGTTGGAGCGATGAATCAGCGCAAGAGGGTTGTGTAACGCCATAGGGTGTCATCTCCGTGCGGGTTTACTTCACTCCCCTCAATTAGGGCGGAAGTGTTCTAGTCTCTAAGACTATCTCAATACGAATTGTATGTCAATAGCGGTTCAGCTAATTAGTCCTGAGGACTAACGCCGAATTCTCTCTAAAGGTACATTAGTTTTCGTGCACGAATGCACATGATACACCATAGCCGAATGCATCTCACACAACTGAGACGCAATCCCCTTTGAGTCCTGTTGTAGCGCTAAAACGATGCCGTTGACCATAGCCTCGTCTGGTGAAACCCGTTTCGTGAGTGCGTCGCAGCAAAGGCATATCATTCGTCATCCTCGCCTTCGTCCTCTTCTTCCAAGTCAATATCATCCCGTATCTCCTGAACCAATTCGAGCCCGGTATCGTTCATCTTCATAATCAAGTCATAGCTAACCCCAAAACGGTTTTTCATGCTGGTAAGCAGCCGTTGGCCGCGATTCTCCCCGGAGAGCATGTGGCAAGAATCGACCGCATGCTCCATCGCCTTCAAGCCGGCGAGGTCACCGTCTTTATTGACGTGACAGATAATAAAAGAAGGAGAGTCATACTCCACACTCCAAAGTTTCATACTCTCGCAAAGAGTCACCCCCATATCATAATCTTTGCCTACAAGCTTACTTACAGAGTCTAAGACAACCGCCACGGGTCGAAACGTACGCATGATGTCAACATAGCTAAAACCTTCGGCAATCGCTCCCATCGCTGGTAGTAGACGAATGAGATGACGATTCTTCAACTTCATTCGATTGAAACGGTTACCCACCTGTCCCTCCGTTTCTTCCGCGTGAATGTAGAGGACTTCTCTTTGATTGAGTCCTGCCACGGAGTCCGCTATCTGAAGTGAGAGCGTGCTCTTTCCGGCTCCAGGCTGACCGCCGATGAGAATGCTTGAGGATGTGACTATACCCGTTTCGCCGTTCTCAACTCCTCCTAAACAAGTATCCCAAAAGCCTGACCGAATACGCCGGAAGGATGAGGCTTTGACATCCGAAAGGAGGACAGTACCAAGTCCCGCATTACTTCCGGCTGTAGTAGGGGTGAGAATAGGATTCCAAGAACGGCAAAACTTGCATTGCATAGAGCTTGATTCGAGAGGCTTGCTGCATACACGACATAATCGTTTCATTGAATTAGTCCTTAGGACTGATTGAAAAAGTTGTGATAAACCCTATTGACATACATAGAGTGACATGGTACTCTTGTTTAGTCAATGGTTAGAACCTACACATTACTCGAAGTAGCCGCCATAACGGGGGCCTCGATTCACACCGTTACCTCATGGGTGATGCGTGGGTCAAAGCCGCTCGCGTCGGCTATTCAATACCAAGGGGGGTCTAAAAAGAGAGTTGTGACGTCTCAAGTCCTACGTGCGTTCATGGCAGAGCGCAGCATCATTCCAGCCATTCCCCTGAGTCCTGAGGACTAATTCTAATGGATTACAAGATCGAAAAAAGTTTCTTGGCACCCGCATGCAACGTCGTAACCCTCGATGTTCCCAATGGGATGCGCCTGATGAACAGTGACCATACGACCGTGCAGATTGAGGTAGAAGCGGGAAAGGAGATGGAGCTCGTCCAACACATTCAGGCGTGGCTTAGCCGTCATATCCCGCTCATCCTCGAAACGCAGAAAGCGCGAGGTCAGGAATTGGCGCGCAAGAAAGAAGAAGCGCTCGCACGGCAACGTGCGGCGTTTCCGCCCCCTGTTCCTCATGTGGACCTATCCCAGCGAAACGCGGCGGTTCCCAAAGAAGGCGCCCCGGTTGGCCCTGACGGCAAGGTCTACACGACCCGAACGGAAGACTACACCCTTAGTCACATGGGCAAGTCCGAAGCCATCGCGGCCAATATTGTGCGCGACGCGGAAGAAAACCCTAGCCTGGACTGAGAATTAGTCCTGAAGACTTATTGCTTGAGCTAGAATACTGTAACTCATCCACTAGACCAATTCCGAAAGATAGAAAAACATCATGGCAAGCACCAAGACAACGGCCGAAGAGATTAGCGTACCGTCATTCCCCGGCATTCAGATTCCGAAGGGTTTGGAGATGCAAAATCTCAAACCTGACTTTGAGCCTATCAAAGGCTTTTTGCGCCGACCTACGGAAGACGACCCCACCCCGGTCACTTTCGCCGGAATCCTCATTGACGCAATCAAGTACAAGAATCCAAAGAAGCCGAAAGAGGACGCCTATTGGTACTCTTTCGTGGCCACCCAAGACTTTCCTAACTGCATTCTTGACGATAAGGATGAAGGAGAGCTTCCCGTAGAGAAGGGGGACCGCGTTGGAGTAAGCGAGTCGGGCGCAATCAAAGTGTTGTCTATCAAAGACGATAACGGCCGACTTGCAAAGCGCGGTCACTTCGTCCAACTGCACTGGACGGGTAAGAAGGTAGAAACGAAGAACGGAGACATGTGGGAGATTGTGTCGGCCGTAAGTACCCACCCCTTCAAAGGCTTCGACCCCTCGTCTGGCGAAGTCCACCTTTAGACTCTCGCGACCGGACACACCGTAAGTCAAAGCCCCCGAACACGGATAGGTGTTCGGGGGCTTTGGGGGTCATGGCAAGTGACGCATACCCTCTGAGACTATCAGTCCTAATGCAGTAAGTCAAGAGGAGCGGGTTATCACCCGCACGTGGGTAGGGTGAACAATGGCGGCGAAAAAACGCAAGCCTATCAAGAAAGTTGCGCCCAAAAAACGTAGCTCTAGCGGCAAGAGAGAAACTCGGCCAATCAAGATTCCTCTGAAAAAGAGGAAAAGAGCGAAGGCGTTACCCAAGAATACGCCTAAACGCGCTCCTAAGTCGAAACGTCGGGCGCGACCCAAAGTCAAAGACTCAAAGCCTAAGTCACGTTCACAACCCAAGAAAGCGAAGGCTAAAGCCAAAAAAAGAATTAGTCCTAGAGGACTAATTACGAAACCTGCGAAGAAGACCGCGAAAAAAAGCGCAAAGAAAGTTGCGCAGGCTCCCAAGAAAAAACTACGTAACCCTAAACCGCCTGTTCGTCGCTTACAGCCCGAACTTACCAAGCGCGAGCGGCAGATAAGGAGACTCAAGCAACGGCTACGCGATGAAGCAAAAGCCGACAAGTTGCGAGCAGAGATAGAGCGCATCCGAATGCAAGCGCAAAAAGAGATGCAAGAGCGCTATGATAAGTTGGCATTCGTCAGGCGCGATGGGTCTCCCGCAAAGTATCGCTCTGACCTTCGGCACCACCCCGACGCGCAGAAGATATTAGACCGTCTTCTTCCTATCAAAGATCGCTATGGGCTATTGAGCGACGAGTTTTGGGATGAAGCCCATGAAGTAGCCGCAGAGTATGAATGCGAGATTGGTGAAGTCTACACCATAGGAGCTAGCCCGTGATGTTTACAAGAATCGCGCTTACAACCCGCGCCGTTTGGTCCGTGTTTTCGTTCCTATTCGCGCTCTTGGGTCTCGCTTACTTGGTCGCAAGGTGGTCCTAATGACTCCGATATTCAAGCAAGAGACTTGTGTATGGCAAGTCAGCATCGAACAATCTCACGTGGTACTCAAACTTGGGAGGAACGGAGAAGCAATGGCGCTACGTCTCTCGCCAGAGCAAGCGCGGGATATGTCTGAGATTCTATCCAAAGCCGCAGAGCGCGTTCAACCACTTGATTGATGATTAGTCCTGAGGACTAATTAGGAGAAAGAATGAACCCAAAGATTACCCTCATTCATCTAGGCGGAGAGAAAAAAGAGCTAGAGGTCTTAGGATACTATGGCAACGCAGACCCCAAGAGGGCAAAGTACCACCGAGGTCTTGACGTATTCTTTGGCCCACTCATGGGCATCTATAAACTAGACCTTCGGAAAAACCGCGTGACAGGCGCCCCGTCCTGGTCCGCCGTCAACATCAAGCAAGCGTGGGCAGTATGGTACGGCCTCGCTGACCCAAAAGGAGTGCACCCTAATCCCATGAATACGGGACCAGGACCCATCAACACTCAACCCGTGTCGGTTCAACCTCTGAAGAAAGAAGCCTAGCCATGCGCATAGCACTGCTCTCACTTGTTCTCATCGGATGTGGTGGAGCTGAATTCAACGCTGGACTGTTCGACGCTATCTATGAGCCTGACGGGGGGAATAATGAAACCGGCCAAGCTGACGCCAATGCACCGAGTGATGCGCAACTGAACACTGTTGTGGATTCGTCGAGTAGCGGCGTGACTAAAGATTCCGAGGCGCCGCATGTGGACGCTGGGAAGGTTGATGCGGACTCTGACAATCCTGACTCGGGTAATGTGCCAGACGGTCAAGTAGCGCTTTGCTGCTTTCTCTATGGATGCGTTTCAAGCTCCTACATCCCTTGTTCAGGGCAAGGGTTCGCCTGCACCAATGGGAGTCAGTGCAACACTTCAGGTTGTGGACTTGGCAATCAGTGCATGGTGAGCAACTGCCCTGGTCAAGTAGTAGAATGTAAACAATAAGTCCTGAGGACTAATTCGCCATGTCACGTTCAGAGCATCGACCCTATGGTGACCCCTGCAAGATATGTGGAGAGTCAAAAGAAGACCATAGAGTAGAGCATGTCCCCCAAGGCGACCCATGTTCCTCTTGCGGTCTACCGGCATCCTCCCATCGGGTCCGAAAAGCTCGCAAGCGCAATCCAGAATATATCAAACGCAAACGCGAAAAAACCCATCGCTCTCCTATCACCTACCTGGGAATCGACGGAGAAGGCGTCGGACGTGACCCCCATCTTTATGTCTACATCGCGGCCAGTGACGAATCAGGAAAGCATGTCTGGTCCCTTCGTAACGATAGCGGGCTCACTACCATCCAATGCCTGGAGTTTATCCTATCACTCCCAATTCATAACCATCGCCTGTATGCTTATAGCTTTGGGTATGACCTTACGAAGATTCTAACCGACCTTCCGAATCGACTCATTCACCGACTCTATAGGTCAGAAGAACGGCAACGATTCGGGAAAGATGCGGTCAAGGGGCCTGCTCCTATCCGTTGGAAGAAGTATCGTATCAACCTCGTTGGAGGAAAGTTCACCGTCTCACGAGGGAAGCGGCGTGCGGTTGTATGGGATATCTTCAAGTTTTATCAATCCAAATTCGTTGGAGCGTTGGAAGATTGGAAAGTAGGTACGGTCAAAGAGCGTGAAGCCATGACCGTGATGAAAGAACAGCGGGTTGACTTTGACCGACTTTGGAGGGAAGACCCCAAGTCGGTTATGGCCTATTGCCACGAAGAATGCCGCGATATGGCTCAGTTGGCGCACAAGCTGGTCAACGCACATGATGCCGTAGGTCTCAAGCTCCGTTCCTACTACGGAGCCGGGTCTACCGCTGGGGCCATGCTCAAAGTTATGGGGATTCTAGAGCAGTTGGTCCCGTGCCCCAACGTTATGAATGATGCGCTGGCATGTGCATTCTTTGGAGGCCGCTTCGAAAACTCAGTCATCGGAGCAATAGCAGGCCCCGTCTATAACTACGATATCTCCAGCGCCTACCCATACCAACAATGTTTCCTCCCTTGTCTCATGCATGGTAAATGGGAACGCAGCACCAAGCGTAAGAGTGTAGAGGGGTCCACTGCATCTTTGGTGCATTACAGGTTACGTCGAATTAGTCCTGAAGACTATTCATGGGGACCGTTCCCATTCCGCACGAAAAACGGTTCAATCTGCTTTCCAATCAACTCGGGCGGAGGTTGGATATGGAAAGATGAATATCTCATGGGAGAGAAGCTTTTTCCGCATGTGGAGTATCTAGAATCCTGGAACTACCACACCGAGTGTGATTGTCAGCCGTTCAAGAATATCTCTCCCTATTACCTCGAACGATTGCGCATCGGCAAAGAGGGGCCAGGGATCGTCCTAAAGCTGGGGATGAATTCTTGTTATGGTAAGCTCGCACAATCCGTTGGTAACGCTATCTTCAATTCATGGGCATGGGCAGGGATGATTACATCTGGCACTCGCGCTCAGATATTGGAGTTACTCGGGTTGCATAAAGACCGAGCTAACTTACTCATGGTCGCGACAGACGGTATCTATACCCGTGAGCGATTGGTGACTCCAACGCCTCGCGACACTCAAACCGCCGTCAAAGTCTTTGATGAGGTCGCGAAAAAAGAAGTATTCAAACCCCTAGGAGGTTGGGAAGAAAAACCCGTGCCCCAAGGTGTATTCGTTGCACGACCAGGAATCTACTTTCCCATGAGTCCTACCAAAGATGAACTAAAGCAAGTTCGTGGAAGGGGGGTAGGGAAGGGGGTGGTCCTAGAGAATTGGAGTCGAATCGTTGCATCTTGGGAGGCGCACCGCGATAGCCGACCAACTCATATGACACGGGACGTTGCAAGAGAATATTGGCGGACTCACACAGCCAAGATTGCGAACGTGTCGCGATTCTGCGGCGCAAAAACAAGCGTTCATCGCAGCGGGAAACCAGGGGAATACAAGTACACGCGAGCTAACGGCGGAATTACCATCGACGAAGACGGTAACGAACACCAACGGCCTAGCTATGGGAATTGGATTGTTCGACCAGTGGATATGAGCTTCGACCCCATGCCAAAAAGGAGATGCGTCAATGAAGATGGGATAACGTTGCGAGTGCGCAATATCAAACAAGAGTACAGTAGTGCTCCCTACCGAAAGGTGTTGGACAGGGAAGCAAAGGAATTACGCAAGGCTCAACAGGAGATTCTAGAGCAACCCGATGGAGACTTGACGGATTATGACTTTCAGGGAGGTACGTGAATGACCGCCAAGAATTACGAGAAGAAGTGTGCAAGGCTCGTCCAGGAAGCGGCAAAGACATCGTACGTAACCGCGCTCCGATGGGTGCGTGAACACAAGGAAGCGTTCCCAGAATCAATGCCAGCGGAAACGCGAGCGCTTGAAATCATAGCAATAAGGAATATGGGTATTAGTCTTTAGGACTAATTCAGGAGGTAATCATGGCTCGCTATACTCGAAACTACACAAGAAACGAAATTGAAGTTAGGTTGACTAACGAAGGTATCTCGATCATTCAAGTTGCCGCGTTGTATCATTCTTATATCGGAAGTTCAGATACGATTGAGGTCATCGAGGCTTCTATTGCTGCGCTTCAAAAGATACGAGACGAGCTGAAGAAGTAATGAGCGGTCGTGCAGCACGCGAAGCTCGCGTCACTCGTAGGTTGTACGGAGGTCAACGCTGGCCAAACGGAGCGCTTGAGCCTCTATGGCATACAGGTGCGCTCGTTCACGAAGGAATCAATCTTGATTACCTAAGGGCGCTTCTTCAATCAAAAACACGTGAAGAGTGGCGTATTCACACGCGATTCAAAAGGAGATGCTACACATGAGAACATGCGGATTCTGTCTAAACCCGAATTGTGAAGAAGACGAATCGTGCAAGCGATGCGGCACTCCTAGTGACTACAAGACATGTCGGGAGTGCGGTTTCTGCCACACGTATGAACAACATCTCGCAAGCGCAGTGCATAGTCGCATCGAAGCATCCGGCGAAAAACTACGATGAACACATGCATCGCTTGCAACGGCTACCATGGGTCCGTCGTGGTTCACCAGCGATGTCTAGAGAGCGCCATCCTCGCCCTTCGCCGGCAGTTGCAAGCGGTGCGAACAGAGCAGACGCGCTACGGCCGCGAGTGCCGCGCCTACCCCAAAACGAAGGGTGGACTCTTCGAAGCGCGGGAGAAGGGGAGTGGTGGGCGCTAGACACGGTTTTTCGAAGGGGTCAAGAGCTTTCGTTCGTTCAAAGAAAAAAAGAAAAAGCGTGTGGCGCGTGAAGCTTCCGCGGGGGAGCCTCGTCTGTCCTCTCGAAGCGGGAACAACCTGCCCTGGTCTCTGAAAACTGCATACGTCAGCGCGTCACGGCAAACGGCCTAGCGTGCATCTTCCGTCTAGGGTGAAAACCTTACTAGAGGGATGATGTGCGATGAAAGCGGAGTCGTATAGGACGCGCGCCACGGGACGAGGCGGAAAGTCTCGTCCCGTGAAGTGTGCGCATGGGGTCGGACTCCTCTCTTAGCGGATAGCGCTTCGCAGGGTCAGACGTGGTAAGACTCGTGCGCACACTTCACGGAAACGTGAAGAAGGGAGGAAAAACATGTTCTACGTCGAAACTACAGGACATATATGGGGCTCCAGCGGAGGATATTACGAATCTCTAGAGCGCGCTGAAGAAGACGCGAAACAATCGTCGAAAGACTGTTTCGAAACGAAGGTGTGGGATTGTAGAAAGTCTGAGGTTGGCGTTCTCGTCTGCACCTACAGGAAAGGTCAACGGATCCCATGAATATGAAAAAGGAAACCTACGCCGCTGCAACCAAACGCTTGCACGCCGAATTCAAGTGCAACGGCCGGGAAACCTCGTCTCCGACCCTCAAAAGACCGTGGGCCATGGTCGATGGTCACCGCGTCGAATTCCACGCGCAAGCCGTATACCTAGACGGTCACTCGCTCTTCATCGACCGACGAGGTATGACCATGCTTGAGCTTATGACCGCGATACAACGGAGACTTTGGGCGCAGATATTGGATGAGGTTGCGAGCGTCGCCGAATCCAAGTGAATCATTCTGCTAAGCAACCTCATGCGGAGAATATCGCATGTGGTTGCTTGACGGAACCATTCACTAGGCGTATCGTATCAACTCAGTCGAATTAGTCCTTAGGACTGATTCCAGGAAGTAAAAAAGTCATGGCAAAGGATAGCAAGATGAACACCAGCGAATCGTCGAAGAAGAACAAGGGACGCGAGCCGACGCACACGACGGAGCCGGTACACGAATCGGCTGACGTGACGGAGATTCCGCTCTCGAGCATCTTGGTAGACCTCTCTTGGAATGCCCGCGGTCAGCGCGACGTCATGTCGCAGGCGAGCGGCGACGCGGACCATAACGGTATCGACCAACTGCGGAGCAACATCGCGACCAACGGTCAGGATACCGCCGTGGACGTGCGAGACAACACGGACCCCAAAACGAAAACGAAGTATCCTTACCGCCTCGTGACCGGCTTTCGGCGCGCGACGGCCATCGCGCAACTGTACGCTGACAAGGCGACGATTCCGGGTCTACAGCCCGGAAACATCCGAGTCCAGCTTCGCGGGGTGATGACGGAAGACGAGGCACGCGCCCTGAACGCTCGCGAAAACATCTCGCGAAACTCGCTGACCATCGGCGACAAGGCGTGGACGGTGTGGCAACTGGCGGGCGCGAAAAAGGCGGACGCTTACGTGGAAAGCAAGTCGGGCGCTGACTCGCTTGTAGCCTCGCGTTTGGGTCTGACGCAAGGGTACACGTCCAAGCTGCACCGCATCGTGCGTTGCTTCGACGACGCAACCATCACCCACTGGCGCACGGCGTCGAATCCCGTGGCGTACGGGACCATGCTGGACATCATTGACAACGAGAAAGAAGCGTTCAAGTCGAGTCCTGCCAAGGG
>Ga0116227_10005475_pt1 | contig 26695 bp, 20 predicted proteins | sample S1TSphgellanicum_FD_89693 | JGI IMG/M metagenome (GOLD analysis project Ga0116227, IMG submission 89693) | Host-associated microbial communities from peat moss isolated from Minnesota, USA - S1T2_Fb - Sphagnum magellanicum MG | ecosystem: Host-associated > Plants > Peat moss > Unclassified...
ACATGTGTCATATTTTGATTAGTTGTATGTAGTTGCAAGGAAAGTTGCACATAAGGTGCAACTACATTGGATTGGTATGTATGTATGAACATGTATACTAACACTGTATATACATGTTGCATATGTAATGTTGCATGCAATTGCATGTCCTGTGCAACTTGTCTTGTGCAACTACACAAATTTGCAGTTGCATGTGTCGCATGCAACTGAATTTTAGTTGCAAACGACAGTTGCAAAACCCAAAATTTCTAGGAGTGAACTCATCTATATGTTTTACCTTGATCTTAACCTTGTCATCATAACATTACAGCCTTTACTTTCACCTTGCTATGAGAATGTTTAAACTCATCTGCATGTTTTATCTTGACCAATGGTTTTTAATCTAACTAGCTTGTTTTCAAACATGGTATTGCAAAAAATACAAGCTTTAATTAGCTTAAAAATTCTCTTCAAAAGTAAACATGTATGTAAAGCTCGAAATGAGAATGTGGCTTTGAATTATACTCAATGTTTTATGAACTTATGAATGTTTTTGGATTTGTTTGCTATAATTTTGGAGGAAATTTAGTGTGCCCAAATTTGGTAGGAACTTGTAATTTGTACCATTTAGGGTGCCCATAAACATAATAAAGACGTCCAATCAAATGTTCCATGAAATTACAAAACAAAAAATTCCTATTCACCCATAGGATGTATTGAATTCAAGTGGCATTAATGATGGTGTGGCATGGCTAAATACACCCATGACACATTGGCCTGTCAATGCCACAAGATGCAACGTTTGTGGGTGCCACTTGGAGCTATCCAATTTTTTTTTGGCAATTATCAATTACACATTTATTCATGTAAATTAAAAACATTTTAAGTGTATAAGCTTGAAAAGCTTAATGTACATCCAATATAAATATGTTAATAAATTTTATGGAAAATTGTAATCAAATTTAACATATGTAAATCAACATATTATATGGATAGTAAATAAGTAATACTTACTTAGTGGCCCAATAGTGGCAATGTAGTGGAAACTCAACAAGCCAAATGTCAAAACAAAATGGCACTATAGTGGCCCTTTAATTGTACATATGTAATAACTAATGGCATAATAGTGGCATCTAGTGGTTAAATAGTGGTGCTTTAGTGGCAACATAGTAACCAACAAGTTACAACAAGGGGCTTCATAGTCAAAAACCAATTACATGTCTCGTCCTTAATGGATGGTGGGAATGTAAACACATGGCATGATCACATGTATGAAAGTTGTACATTAGTTGTAGAATAGTTGTTCACTATGTAACTATTTTTCAACAATCCTAACTTAGTTGCATTATGCAACAACAGTGCAATTCCTCAAGAAATTAAACATAATTGACTATATTTGTATATATGGTGCATATAAGTTACTATATATGACACCCATTTACAACTGTGCTACAACTACCTAACAACTAGTCTATTTTCTGAAGTGGAAATTTATTTATTAATTCAACATATTTATAAGTTATAATTGTATAAGAGGTGCACTATTCATGTAGTAATTGTAACAAAGTTGTATTGCAATGGTTTTTGAGCTCTAGTTATAAAGTAGTATGGTTTCCACGGACATAATTTCTCATAGTCTATGCAATTTTTGTTTCCATAATGTCTTGATCTAATACCACCTCAAAGAAAAGGAAAAATAATGATGATTTCTAAACCACCCATTTGGGAAGACTTCCTATGGTTAATGTTTGAATTGGATTTAGATTGTTGGAATGGTGTTTCCATTATTGCTTACAAAACTTCCTTAAATCTTATTGCCATTGCATCCCTAACCAATTCATGAACGTTGATTATATTTTTTAGTTCTTTGCAACATGGTTCAAATAATAAATATTCCATGCCCTATTACCTTGGTAGCTTCAACTTTAATATCATTATTTTAAATTTTTTTGAAATTAAAAAAAGTGTAAAAGGAAATATTGAAATTTCATAATATTCTATATGTTGAAATGATAATTTCAAAATTGATTATTTATTTGATAAACATATGTCGAAGTTGACAATGTACTATAATATGTTAAAATGGTATCTTGTTTCAATAACAAGACACCTTTAGCCCTTACAAAAATAAAATAAAATAAAATATATTATTAATTGAATGCAACATCTAATTAAAATCAATTCAAACCAAACATTAACAATAATCATTGCTTCCATATAAATTTTTATTGATCTTCATGAGTTTTTTATATAAAGTCACTACAAGAAATCATGGTTTATTTGGTTGAAAAATTAAACCAAAAACCAGTCATTTTGACATTTGGTCAATTTGACCATTTAGTCATACAAGACAAGTCGATTTGAACATGTCCAACTTGATTGGTGGTTTTTGTGTTGACCATAAAATGATCTTTGTTATTAGTCAAATTTTTAAAAAAAAGGGCAATTAGAATAACTTAATTAAAAAAATAATTCAATTTATAAATATATAAATATTATAAAAAAAATAAGTACCTACCTACCCACCATGGCCTCCTACCTACCTATACACAACCCATTTAAGTACTAGACATTTACACACGTGTATAAGGTATATATATGAATATACATACTCCACATAATATATGTTAGTAAAGGGGATTAAACCTTGGTCTCCTTGGTGGCACACTATTGTTTTGGCCATCAAACCACCCCACCATTTTGTAAAAAAATATGATACCAAATGCATTTAAAATGTTTATTTGAACTTCCATGAATTTTTTTGTCAATGTGTATAAAAAGATTTCAATTTCAATTTTTTTCATATAAGTAGGTTAGTAGGTACTTAATTAGGTAAGTAAGTAGGTACACATGCTTACTTACTTATGTTTTAAAATGTGCATACCTATTTATGTAAACTATAGGTAGGTATGTAGGTAAATAGATAAATAAATATAGGTAGGTAGGTAGATAAATAGGTAATTTGGTAAATTGTAGGTAGATAAGAATAGGTAGGTAGGACATAAGTATGTAGGTGGTAGGTAAGTAGGTAGTTTAGTAAGCATAATAAGTAAGTTAGTTAACCAACTTAATATGACCAATTTGATTAAGCATGGCCATTCAATATGGCTGATTTGACTAGGCCATGGGCATCTTGATGGACCATTTTTAAAAATTGGACATTTGATTAAATATATAATTTAACATTTGGTCAAAATGATCAATTTAATCAAAAGAATCAACCAAAAAAACCATGTGTCTTTCATGCCTCATGCCTTTAGTCAAAATGAACATCCTTGTGGTTAATGTGGATATTTTAATCTAGTTGAACATTTTGAAAAACCATGATTTCATTTAGTGAGTGCTAAATTTTGAATAAAAAATCCTTGAACAAATTTTGATACAAGTTATAAAAACATTATTTCATTTTTAAAATTTGAAATATTCACAAAACATATCCATATGAAAAACATGTAACCCAATTGTTTTAAAGCCTTTTCACTACCACAAAATGTGGGTGCAGGTCATTAATCCCCATTCCACTAGTCCATGTTCACTAAACCAATGAATTCATTGCTTCCCCACTAAGTTTCGTTCATTATCACAAATAAATTCACTCAACATCTAGTGAAATCACTTAGCATACATGGACACCTTTTGTTATAATGTTTGTTAAGACCTTTCATTAAAGAATAACATGATTTGTTAATTCAAAATATTTGAAAATTTTCAATATCCGTAATATAAAAAAATGTTTTTAAAATGTTGGGAATCAAGTGCCTTGTTTTAATTCTCACATGTTTTTTTTAATGTGGGTTTCCTTTTCATTTGACCCTTTATTAAATTTGTAAACATTGTTATAAGCTTAAAGTTAAAATCATGACAACATATGCCATGATTCTCAAATTCATCTAGTCCATTCCAAACTAGGGTCACACTTATTTTTCATGGAAGAAAAATCTTCCATGATTTTTGAAAATCAATTTTAATTAATACAAAAGTGGGGTGCAATTCATTAATTTAAATCATTATAGAAACTTTAAAATGAAATAGGTTCATTGCACCTTAATGATTTCACCCTAGTTAAAGTTATTTCATTATAGAATCATTATGTAAACATCATGTTTCACTACTAATTAACATAATTCATTATTATAATTTACTATGGTAAATACGTTTATTTTTATATTATTGTTTTCAATACCTTAGGCTACTTTAAGATATTCCCTATGTTATTTAAAGTTACCTTAGGTTATTCTAAATTATACCCCAAGTAATTATAAGTTATTATACCCGAGGATGTTATACCTTAAATTATTATAGGTTATTATACTTTAAAATATCATAAGTTATATCTTAACTTATTATAAAAATTTTATTTTAGGTTATTTTAAGCTAATTTTTAAAACTAGCCTTAAGATATGCCTTCGGTTATTTTACTTTAATCTATTAGATGTTATTTCAAATTATACCTTAGATTATTCAAGGTTGTTTTATTTTATGTTATTATAAATTATTTTATTTTAATGTATAATAATTTTAAATAACTTGAAATAGAAGAAAACAATTTAAAGTGAAATAACATATAACAAAATAACATATGGTAGACTAACCAATAATAGTTTTAAATAATTTACAATAAAATAATTTAAAACAACCAAGAAAAAAAGAGAATAACCTATAATAAAATAATTTTAAAAATCCAAGAAAAAATTAAAATAAATAAATAATATATATCCAATGATAATATAACCTAAAATAATCAATAATAGCCTACAATAAAATAACCAAAAATAATTTAAGTTAAATTAAGCCATAATAATCAACAATAACCTATGATAAAATACCAATAATAATTTATGGTAAGATAACCTATAATGGCCAACAATAACTTATGATGAATAACAATATTAGTTTATGGTAAAATAACTTAGAAAAATAACAATAATTTATGATATAAGAAACTTAAGATAAAATAATTTAAAATAACCAACAATAGCCTATCATAGAATAGTCAATAATAACATATGGTAAATAAACAATAATAGCCTACAATAAAATAACTATGAATAATGTATGGTAAAATATTTAAACTAGGCAACAATAGTTATAATAAAATAACCAAGAATAATTTATAACAACAATAAGCTACAATAAAATATTGAATAATTATTTACAATAAAATAGTCAATAATAGCTTACAATAGAATCGCTAAGTGAAAACACACTACGTGTGGGCCAATTTAGGTAGTTTCATGACATGTGCATAAAATATGTCTTTGCAAAATGTGTTGCATTTAATGATGGGTTTCACTTTTAATGTCTAAGCTTGAGATTTTAATTTTCACAAAGTTAATGTTGTCTTTTATTATTTGAAAAAAAATCAAAACATCAAAAGATTAAATTCAAACAATAGTGGATATATTTATGGTATATGTAGTATAATATAACCCAATTTTTTTTTGGACTTCATTAAGTTTGGGTTTGAATTAATTAATCAAAAAATATTTGAAATGAAAATTTAAAAAATGGCCCACCTCGCATATTTTGTCAACTTCCATTTGAAAATGATTGTTTGTCAAAATGTAAATTTATCACAAATTTATGGTCATTGCCTTGAAAAAATCAATTTGTGATATGATAATTATGAAATTATTCACATAATTCATAAGTTTATTCCAATCATATGGAATCATAATGTTTAGTAGATATTAGAGTTTTTATAAAGGTTAAAAATCATTTCAATCCTTTCTTAATTACATTTTCATCTTTTAATACATTGTGCCGTATTTTTTTTTGGCACAAATATACTTTAACATCACATCACATGAAATAAAAAAATGTAGTTTTTTTAACATTTGACTTCTTTGGGTTTTGACCTACCATAATATGCAAAAAAAATTGACATGGTTGAAGTTTAAACATGGGACCCCTAAAAAATAGTACAATGCGATAATAATCTTGCCCCACCACCCCCCCCAGTAGAGTGTTTTCACTTAACCAACGATAACCTACAATAGAATAATTAATAATAGCCTACAATAAAATAACAAATAATAGCCTATGATAGAATAACCAACAATAGTTTATGATAAAATGATCAACAATATTGTATGATAGAGTAACCAATAATAATTTACAATATAATAGCCTAAAATAATCTACGGTAAAATAATCAATAATTGCCAAGAATGGCTAAGAGCAACCTAATGGAAAAAAATGTGCATAATAATATGTGATGACATTTATATAGTGGTTCAATGGTCAAAGACTCGTTTTTTTAACATGGAGGTGAGAGGAGGTGAATAGTTTAAACCTTCATATTTGCACCTCGAGTTGGTGGGCTAAGTGTCTAAGTGGGCAAGGTTCTTAACTTAGGTTAGGTAACTTAGTGAAGATTCTTAGGTGCTTAGCCTAGTTTCATAATGAATTATTAATGTATTTATTATTGATGATCTAAATATTAGTGAATTTATTATTAATGATTTAACTATTAATGAATTTGATTAATTATCGGTGAATTCAATTAGTTAATATTGAATTCATTTTTTTGTAACACATGGTCCTTATTTACTAACAGATTAAGCATTGTCACCATGATAAATTTGTCCAATTTCATTCAAAATCTAATGAAACACAGATATATTATTTAAATACCTTAAGGTGGAACAACCTAAAATAACTAACAATAGTTTAAAGTGGAATAGCCCAAAATAAACAAAAACAACATAAAATATAATAACTTATAATATTTAATGTAAAATAACTTACAATGATCAATAATAACTTAAGGTAGAAGAACTAAAGGTTAAATAACCCTAAATAACCAATGGTATAATAATTTAAAATAACATAAGGTGGATGTTGAGGTTGTTCAATAATAGTTTAAGTTTTTGAAAATAAGAAAATAATGGAAATAAAAAATAAAAATATTTTTTTGTAATTTTGGACAAATAACCATAAAAAGGAAAATTTGAAAACAATAGTGCAAATAGACAATTTATTTTTTACATGAATTTAAAATAACAACACTCATATGAAAAATGACAACATTTGAACAATCATTTTTTTAAGTTTTATGAAATAAATACAACTTTGAAATGTAAAACATAAATATATATTGAAAACACTAGTGTAAAAATGAGGTTTAGTTCATTTGTTTAAATCATTATCGACCTTAAAAGTGAAATAGGTTCACTTCACTTTAATTATTTCACGTTGCTTAAAGTTATGTTACTATAAGGTCATTACATAATCATCGTGTTTCATTATGAGTTGACATAATACATTATTAATTAAATTAATTCATTATAATAATAATTTTTTTTTTAAAAGTATGTTAAATATCCTATGTTATTTTTGGCTATTCCAAGTTATTCTTAATTATTTAAAATTAATCCACTCTAAGATATTTTTGCTTATTTCACCTTAGGCTATTTTAAATTATTTACCCTAAGATTTTTTTGGTTATTATAAGGAAATCCACCTTAGGCTATTTTAAGTTATTCACCTTGACCCATTTTAGGTTTTCCTACCCTAATTTATTTTAATGTATTTTATGCCATTCCACCTTATGTTATTTTAAGTTATTTTACTTTAAATTATTTTAGCTATTCTTGGTTATTATAGCCTAGGTTAGTTTTAAAACTATTTTACCCTTAGACTTCTTAATGGATTCAAATGTGAATCCAAAATTGAAAACAATGGAAGGAGAAAGATTTGGGGCGAGCTCTTTAGCTTGTAACACTTTGGGGGTAGAGGAGTGTGTTGGAACTCTGGGATGGAGACTAGTAAGAATGATAAGCAAATCAATTATTCACACGAATCTGCACAAACCAAACAACAAGTTGGTTAGTGCATAGTTGGAGCATTTTTGGTGCGTGAACGAACCACGAACAAACACAGATTCATAAAACTCATCACGGCCCGGACTTGGGGAAGCCACCACCTTCCCAGTTATAGTATTCTCTATGCCTGGCCACGGGGTTAGACCCAAATGTCATTTTGTCATGGGACTCCCAAGTTGGAGTCTTGGAATTCCTAAAATTGAAACTTTCGCAATTTTGGAAGCTTATAACTTCTTCTGAAGACTTTTGATCGAGATGAGGTTTAAAGAAAAGTTATAGCCCTCATCAAGATCTCTTCAACAATATGTGGCATGCCACCTGCACGCAAATAAATCAGGAGATTCTTGACTTTTAGTGGTCGAAAGTCAAATTGGCAATTTGACACCCAACCCTACTTTTTGCCATAATTTATGTTTTAAGTATCTAAATGGATTATGCGAGCCCATTTTAGACATCTTCCAATAACTTTTCAATGATATAAAGAGTTCTTCAATCAATAAGTTTTAGCCCCTAAAATCACCTTCTAAAAATTTAGGAGTCCATTAGGATTCCAATTCCCAAAGTGGGAGTTCATTTGGGAGTGTGGGGGTTCATTCCCTCACATTCTCGTACATTCCTAGGAGTATGAAATGTGACTTTCGGGCTTCATTTTTGGCCTGCACTTTCACAAGCCCTTGCTTTGGTCGTAAGCCTAAAGTTAGGGTTGTGTCATTAGGAATAACCTATGGCATTAGTAGAAATATCTCATTTTGTAATTGGCTTAGGCAATTAAAAGTGTTTTTAACGACTACTTTGGAAATCAAAATAATCGCAAATGATATTTTTAATTGTTTAAAACAAGTTGCAAAATGTGGCTTTTATACTAATATGGTAGCCTACACAGAAGTTAGGAAATAATGTGCATAATAATATGCAATGACAAATCATTTTACTTATTTAAATAGTGATCCAATGGTTAAGGATTTGTTTTTTAAACATGAAGGTGAAGGGAAGTAAAGGGTTTAAACCTTAATATTTATGTTTTAAATTGATGGGTTAAAATAACTTAATTAATTTAGGTTTTTAAAAATGTTTAACTTAGCCTAGGCTGAATTTTTAAATGCGTAGCCTAGTTTAACTTAACTATGAACTAGAAGGCTAACCTAGTGAATTGACTATTAATGAATTTCATTAACTATTAATGAATTCATTTGTCCATATTAGCTAATCCTCATTCATTAAGGGGTTGGCAACTTTTTTCATGGTAAATTAATTCAAATTCATTCAAAATTCATTATGAAAAAGGTGTTTTGCAATTAGCCTTGTAACTTAATTTTTGAGTTGTAATGACCACTTGCAACTTGGCGTATTTCTATGTTGTGAATGCTATTGGACAAATTGCATGAATTGCAAAAGTTGTAACTCATTATATATACAACGTAACTCATTACAATTCAATTACAATTTTGTTGAAACAATTCATTTTCAACTATTGTGCAATTCCATTATGATTATAGCCATAAAATCATGTTGATGTTACTAATTTTCATCCATCCATTATAATTTGACACGTGACACTATGAAAATTTTTAGATCTAAAAATTATTTTATTTTTGAAGCATTGATGTATATCATTTATTATGATTGTTAATGATGGTTCGAGATTATGACATTTGGCACAATAAAAGTTACCACATGGCATATTAATTGAATTTGATTTTTTAAAAATACCTACGTAGGTTGGTACATAGCCATAGGTAGGTAGGTAGGTTGGTAGGTCCTAGGACCTACATACCTACAGTACATACTTACTTACCTACCTACTTATTTATATAAGTAAACAAGTAAGTAAGATTACATACTTACTTACCTACTTACCTACAAAAATAGGTAGAAAAATAGGACCTACTTATTTACATAAGTAAACAAGTAAGTAAGAAAATACAAGACTAAATGAATTAAATAATAATCATGTAAATATTTCTATTTTATTTTCTGTTTTGCCTTTAAGGTTAAACTTTTTTGAACTCGTCCCAAAATGGCATGTGTATTTTAATGTGAGAATATATGAGAATACATCTTCTTTATATATTTATGGCACGGGGTTCAAAGACAAAACATATGGGTTGAATTTTGGTTATTTTTTAATTGGAATTGATTTGAAACTACAAAAAGGTTTTCCTTCATGCTTTTGGTTTGTTTTTCATTATATAAGTTATACAATTAAATTAATAATTATATGATATTTATATATGTTTAAACAATAGTTATAAAATTAATTAAATTTTTTTAAATATCTAATTATCAAAATAGTTTAATCTGATTTTATTTGAAATAATTATTTGATAATTAAATATTTGGATTGATTGGTCGAATTATTTAATGAATGAGTTAGTTATCTAAATTAATTGGTTTAATTCAAGTAATTAGTTAGTCAATAAATTTAAATAATCAAGATGAAATAATTAACTATTATAATTAACTAATTTTTTTTTTTTGGAAATAATCACTAATTCATCTTATTTGTTAGTTAGTTACTTCAAATAATTAATTATTTAATTTCAGATGACTAATTATCTAAATCATATAATTAGTCATTTATTATTTAAATTCTTAAAAATGTTATTAGTTATTTGAATTAACTAACAAACTAATTATTTGAATCAAATTGATTTATCATTTATATTAATAGTTAATTATCTAGTATAATTAAGTAAATTATGTATTATTTAATAAAGTATTGAAAAATATTTCATTACAAAAAAAGAAAAAAGAAAAATGAATTTGGGTAAAAACCATCAAATGTAGAAATAAACAAATCCATATGTGCATTTGAATGGACTTTTTAATATAATATACATGCATTTCTTTTAGTTTCACATTTATCAAATAAATATTTATTTGATTATTATTTGATGAGTAATTATTGTTCCTACACATCATATTATTAAGTCTAATTAACATAATTAATTCGTTATTTTTAAATTAATTATTTGGATTGAATTTATTTATTTATGTTGATAATCAATTATTTAATATAATTTGTAAATTCATAATAATCAAATGCATTAAGCATAATTAACATTGAATAGTCAAATGAATGAAACGATAATTTTTTATAAAATATTATATATGAATTTGTATCTTTATTGAATAATAAGTTGTTACATAGTAATCATAACATATTTAAACATTACTAGTTCAGTAATGGGTCATTAATTGCCCTACTAGTTGTATAAATGGAAATCATACATGAAAATTAAGTACAAATGTTTAGCATAATAGGTGGTGGAAATGTGAACATGTGGCATGATCGCATGTATGTATGTCATACATTAGTTGCAACATAATTTTTACGTTAGTGGCACAATTACAACAATTTTAAAATAACAATCACATGCAACTATAGTGCAACTCTTCAAAAAATCAAACATGGTTGACTACATGTGTATGTACAATGCATATAAACTATTGTATGGAAGACCCATTTTCAATTCACTTGTAACTATAATACAACTAACTGATTTTTTGACGTGACAATTTATTTATTAATTCCCCATATTTCCAAGGGGATAATTACATAGCAGTTGTAATACCCAAAAGATAGTTACACAATAGTTGTATACAAGTTGTTTTTGAGCTTTAGTTGTAGGGTAATGTGGTTTCAATAGATACAATTTCTTATAGTGATTTATGAAATACAAAATGAATTATGAAAAATACTTATGTGATGAATAGACAATTTCAAGAATACAAAAACTTGAATTTTTTTTAACATCAGAGTACGATTTGTACCTAACTTAGTTTAGGTTCTTATTTTAACTTAACACATTTTTGTGTTTGTAGGTGCCTGGCTTAACTTAGTTATGAACTAAGAAACTAGCACAATGAATCAACTATTAATGAATTCGATTAATTATTATTGAATTCACTTATTATAGCCACTAGTCCCTATTCATTAAGGGAGCTGACCATTTTCACCATGGTAAATTTGTTCAAATTCAATCAAATTTAGTAAAACATGCATTGAACTTAATTGCATTCCTTGTAATGTTTGTGCCAATTTTGTGCCCAATTTGATTAAATTAGTAACACAATTCATTGATTTAACCCACAAGTAAAATGAAAGCATGTTTTCTAAATCCATATTTTTTTGTCCTTTTCATTCATTCATGAGTTTTTTACTCCACAATTCCATTTTTATGGGGCATTCTTGCTTGTGTCAATTGCTTCATGATGCCACCATGTCTTTCACAAAATTCATTGAATTCTATTGGTGCAAACTCCCCATCATAATCCATCTTCAAACATGTGATCATAACACTAACTCTTTTTTTCACAATTCTTTTGAAGTATCTAAATTTGTCCAACATTTCATTTTTTGTCTTTGAAAAAAAACACAAAAGATTTTTTTGTTGTAATCATTTGTGAATGTTATGAAGTACCATGCTCCTAAGAAAGACAAAGTTTCTAGATGGTCTCACATATAATCATCGTACATCAATCAAAATGGTTTTAATGTTCGACATGCATTTTTTTCATTACCTTCTCACATTGATGCTTTCCAAAGCAAACACACATGATAATTAGTTTTGTTGGTTGAACAAAATAATGGAAGTTCATGCATTAACTTTCTTGAAATTATGAAATGGTTGTTGTGATAATTCAAATGTCATGGTCTTTTATGCCAAAGTTTTACAAACTCAACAAATTCTATAAATATTATATTCAAGCACAATTTTGCATGGATCTCATGCACATGAGGCTTTAAGGTTTCAAACTTGTACATATAATCCATTAATATTGCTCCCAACTTTTTAAATTATCACTATTTTGGGCTATTTTGAATTTAAGATTAAACATTTTTAGGAATCAAATATCACAATGTTTCTTTTGCTTGTTATCACTAAAGGAATTCCCCACATTGGCATATTGTGTTTCAATTCATTGCAACTGTAATTGTAGTTGAAAATGACAATTATAGTTGGAAAAATATTTTTTGCAATTATGACATGGTTTTTGCAACTACACATTTCAAAAGTTAACAAGTATAAGTCAAAAGTGACATTATAATTGAAAATGATGACCACGTTTGAAGGCCATTGACAATGGCCACTTTAGTTGTCAACAACAATTACCATTATATCCAAAGGTCATTTTCAACTATAACCCACTATGGAACCAATTACCTTTTATTGAAAAAAATAATATTGAAACTTTTAAACATATCAAAGGAATCGATGTCTCACTGAAATGCCCATATATTTTTACCCTTGTGTATTTATACCAACATTAGTTGGCTACACCTTATGGCTTTAGCTTTTTAAAGAAGTAAAAACTATGCATTCTTATGATGGGAACTTTGAATTTTCTTTGAAAAGGAAGTTATTTCCCTAACTCCCACCATCACAAATGAACTTCATCCCCAAATATTGCATGATGTCATCAAATAAAGTTTGACTATGTTGTAAGTTGGGTAGAGGGTTTAGTTAGTAGTTCAATGCATGTGATGCATACACAAAGTTGTGAGATTAGTTATAGAAAAATTGATTAATATAGTTGAAAATATGTTTTAAAAAGGTTGAGGTTTAATTGAAAAGTAGTTGAAAAAGTGACATGTCCAAGTTCATAACTCCTATGCAATGCTAACATGTGTCAAGTTAATATTTCCCATCTACCATTGACCTAGAGAGTCGAGAGGCTAATTACAACATGGTTGAAAAAAAATTGAAAAGAAAAATGACAACTAGAAAAGCTGAAACTTTATTGGAACAAATATAAGAGGTGAACCATGTAAAAGTGTACAATAAGTTGTAAAATGTAAACCCTAAACCTTAAACATGTACTTCTTGCACTCATGTGGTTCAAATATCAACTAAAGGAATGCAAGTTATAACAATTTAGAACCTATTGGAGGACTACCATGGAAAGTACTTCATACATGTAAGCATGGTTTTTGTATCCAATTTGTTTTCAACTTATCCTAGTAGTTTATAAAAATTAACCTTTCAACTACACTTCCAAAAATGTACAGTTGCAACATAATTGTGAATGTAGCAAAAAATTACACTACTATATTTAAAGTGACAACATTATTCTAGTAATCATTCCACATTCTTGCATCCTTAATATTATTGTGGGTTTCCTTAATAATTATCTACAACATCAATCTTAACACTATTAAAAAAAACCCCATTTTGTGATTTTAATTTATGACTAGGAATTAATCATAGATGAATACCATAAAAAAGTTTCCATTAATTGAATAAGTGTAATCATACCCAACATGTAGCCACAAATATTATCTAAACATGACATCAACAAATATCCCATGGATGAATACACATTCAAATGTATATTTCATTTTTTATTGTATAATTATTTGTAAATATCTAGCACTATTTATAATTACAATACCATTAACTACACATTGCTAGATGTAAAGAGATATGGAAATTTAAATTCTGAAATTTAAATAGCCCTTTTTATTTCATTCATCCAAACTTAGTAGTCTAGGGGTGTTCAATGTGCACCAATCACATTTAATTGTGATTTGGCATAATGGGAAAATTTCAAAAGAAATGAATCTAAAGTTCAATTTAGGTAGGTGGGTAGATAGGTCAGTAAGTTGATTTTAAAAAAAAAAGGTTTAACTTTTAGGGTCAAGCTGTTTTTATTCGCTCATCTCAAATGGAATTTATTTTTCAATGTCATTGGTGTGTTTTCAATGTTTCAAATGCACATCTTTATATAGTTTACAAAATTGAAAAAAAAACATGGAATAAATTTTATAGTCACAATTTAGTTGCAAACTAATCTATAATTGGGGTACAACTAAAAACATTATCCCATGTCTTGTATCATTTTTCTTAATGTTGTAAACTATAAAAATAGATGTTCATGATAAACTTTCTAATTCCAAATTAAGATAAGGTCTTCTTTAAATGACTACTTGCCTACCTACCTACTTACCTACTCTAAGCTTATTTTATTAACTATAAACCAACCTCATTGACATACATACATACAAACCTACCTACCCACCTAATTATCTACCTATTAAACCCAACCTACTTACTTAGCCAAACTACCCACCTAACCTATTGACCTACCTTCTTAACATATCAATGAAATTAACGTATACATATATATGATAAAATTTAAGGTACTACCTATCAATTAATATCTAGCCTAACCTACTACCTATTAATTAACCTACCCTACTAATTAAAGTAACCTACATTGCACCTAGGCTAAACCCACATTACATTTATGTTTAAACAAAATATGCCATATGGAACTTAGGTTAAACTTTGATTAAACATTGTTTAAACTTTGGCGAAACTAAAAAAATTGACCTTGGCTAAAATTGTTTAAATTAACACATGGTTAAAATATGACTAAACCTTAGTTAAATTTTGGTAAAACTAAAATTTGGTTAGCATTCGACTAAATTTTGGGCAAAATTTGGAAAAATTAGAACTTGGTTAAAATTTGGTGAAATTAAAAATTGACTAAACCTTGATTAAATTAAAACTTGGTGAAAGCAATGTTAAATCAAAACTTGGTTAAACCTCCGTGAAACTAAAACTTGGCTAAACCTTAGTGAAACAAAAACTTAATGAAACCTTAATTAAATTCAAATTTGGTTAACAATTAGTCAAACTAAGACTTGTCTAAACCTTTTCTGAATTAAAACTTGGCTAAATATTTGGTAAAACTTGATTAAAATTTGGATGAATCAAATTTAATTGGTTAAACATTAGCTAAATAAAATTGAACTAAACTAAACAAAAAATTGTTAAACCTTGGTTAAATTTTGATTAAATTTTGGTTAATGTTTGACACCTTTAATTTAGCCATGATTATACTATTAATACGAGTTTAATAAATGTGGAACACCTTTAATATAATAGTTATAGCCTTAATATACCCTTGGTTTATTTACAAAATTTTAATATTAAACTTGATAAATATTCTAAACCTTATTCATGATATGTCATTAATATATATGAAATATAACTTTAATACACAACTCTAAAGATGTACCTATAACATATCCCTAATATACTATTAATACAATTATGTTAAATTACTTGTAACTAACTTTTAGTTTGTAGTGCAAGTAATGGGATTTACTATCCTATTCTTAGATGAAAATATAAATAAAAACCATTCATATGGGAAGTGAAATTTATAATAATTGTAATTTTGTTGCAAGATAGTTCTAAAAATCTCAAAAGTAATTAGTAATTGCAAGAATAGTCACAAATGACACATGGTCACATGTAATTGCAAAATTGATGGTTGCAAATTTCAAGATTTCTATGAGCTCGAGAAACCTTGATTATGAAAATGAATACTACCATCATGTTGTGCTGATGCCTAATGTGGTTATTACTCTAATGTGGGTTTTATGAAAGAATACACCATAGGGATTGTGCTTTGATTCATTTGTTGATTTTATGGGTCAAGGTTGAAATTAATGTTTGCTTGGGAGGTTGATGAATCATTAATGGTTGCCTCTTGTTAATTATAACTAAATCATGAAGTGTCATCCCCAAGTGTTAAGGCCACCACTGTTGTGGTTACTACTTGTCTTCTAAATGCATGTGGTCTAGATTAATACCAAGGAATTGTTACATGCACATAGATTCAATCTTAATAATGAAATCCACCATAATGGTAACATTGGAATCTAATTTATCATTAAACTAGGACTTGAATTACATAAATCAAGATCACATAGATTCAATCTTAATGATTAGATGCATCATAATCGGAAATCCAAATTTATCACTAAACTAAGGACTTGAAATACATAGACCTAAATCACATATCTACAAATTGTAGAGAAAACACTCCACAATAACATGATGAAATATCTTCACAATTTCATGGCTAAAAATATATTTAAATGGGAAAAAATTGCATATTAAATACCTTGTAATGTCAAACATCTCATAAAGGATTTTGTGCTAGCAATTCATCCTCACACGTTTCCATCAATAAGATATGAATATTATATTTGGATTATAATTAAATATCAAATTTCAATATGAAATTCCCAATAGTCCACCATGGACTACATTGGAATACACATCAATAACAACATATGCAAATATAACTATTCAAAATTCCCCTATTCATCATTGGGCACCACCCATCTTGAAAAACATGTTGAGATTGTCCCACATGAGTGACATGTATTACCCACTATGTAACCTCTTCATTAAGTCAATACTTGCACACCCATATACATTTAAAACATTTGTAGACCAAGTGTGAAGTTCACAACTACCCTACATTTGTTAAACCTCATGTGCCATTAAAACAAAAAACATTGTGAAGGGTTCAATAACCCATTCATACATACATGCCTACATGCCACAATATAACTTATTGAAAATTTGGTGCACATTTGTAAAGAACTGTCGTGACGTGTAGTGTTATGACGTACGGTGTTGTAAAGGTGTAAATCCATAGTAAACTCTACTAAAGAAAAAGACTAAAACTAATCAAAGGTAGAAACTAATCAACTAAAAAGAGATGCATGCACATATATATAATACACAAGAGGAGGTTGAGATGAAATTCTCATGTATCCCCCACTAGACATGAGCTGGGAAAAGTGTGGCATGGTTTGAGTAGAAATCAAGGTGCTGCAAGAAAACATGATGAACAATACCAATTGTTGGCGGGAACTTGAGTGAGCTCTAGCTTGAGGCAGAAGAGATGGTATCCACCATTACAATTATTGCAAAGCAACATTTGATCAACATTGTCTGTCCTTTGACATACTTGACATGGATAATCAAGTGGAGGAATCCAATTCGACGTGATGATGGTAGGATCCAAGTTCAGCAGGTGGTAGGGCGCATAGTTTTTGGAGTGATCCTGAATTGTGCATCCATTAGCTCTTTGTAGCTCCAACACACCTGAAGGCCTAATCGGCTTAATCTTCAAGATAGTGCAACCGAAAAAAGTGTCTAGAATATCATTGGGTTGTCGTTGGAGATACACAAAATCACCAACATAAAATTGTCTCACCTTAAGTTTGTAACTGCTACCTTGTGTGTGTGCATACCATAAGGTGTTTCGATGTTGTGCAATGGATAAGTTCTCCATGGCTACGGGCATAACCTTCTTAAATAGAATAACCCTCTTTGCGACGACCCTAGCCTAAGTGGATGGAGAGTCCAAGTCCATAACTTGGTCCATTTGAGCAACAGTGGAAGAGGGTGGAATGGGATGTTTCCTAAAAAGTAGAAAGTAAGGAGAAAAATGAGATAAAGAGGCATGTTTGGACATCGTGTAACCCATGGTGATGTAAGGTAGGGCCAAGTCCCAATCCTCTTTGTTTTTAGTGATGCAAATCTTCCGAAGTCCCTTCTTGCATGTCTGAACCATCCTTTTTGCAAGGCCATCAGCTTGGGGATGATCTTTTGAAATTTAACGATGGTCAATGCGAGCATGGTCAAGTAGGTTTCGGAATTCTCCCCTAAATTTTGATCTTTGATTAGTAAAACACTTAGCATAAGCCCCAAACCTATTTAGGACCTATTGTAAGAAAGCCTGGTTGGTGCTGTGTGATGATTTGTCCAATAGTGTAACAAGCTCAACCCACTTTGAAAAATGCTCAATCATAATCATGATGTAGGCATTACCCCTCAAGGTTTGTTGTAACCCTCTAGCTAAATCACATGACCAGTAATAGAATATGCCTTGAATAGGGAGTGGAGAAAATGTGAATTGTCGAGAGGAGAAAGAAGTTCTCATTTTATCATATTGTTCACACCTAGTAATGACGTCTCGGATTTGAACATACATACCTCTCCAATGGTAATAAGAAGCAAAAAGGTTATAAACATGTTTAACTCCAAAATGTCCAAGCTCCAAGTGTACGTTCTAAATAAGACCAAGTCATTCATGTGGTGGAGGAACCACTATGTTGCCGTGTGGTAAGCATGGAACGAGGTGATTGTCCCTCCATAAGTAGTGTTTGGACCGTTGTTGTATGCGATCTCGATGACTTGATGTAACTTGGGGAGGGTATTCCCCATGTTAAAGAAACCTCAGAGTGTTTAAGTCCTCCCATATATCCATAATGGGATCCTCAACCAAGTTACATTAGAGTAGTGCAAGATAACTGGATGTATCAGATACATGTACTATCGAAATCTGGTTGAAGTCTTGCCTAGCTTTTGAAAAATCTTCAGAGGTAGTGAAGGGTCTCCGCGACATGGTATTCGCGTTTTGATGTGTAATACCAAGTCGGTGAATACCCTTGAACTCATACTCCTGAAGTATACGTGCCCAACAAATTAACTTACCAGTAAGCTTATTATTGGTCATCAACCACTTGATAGGCTGCTGGTCGGTATACAAAGTGAAATTCGTGCCATAAAGATAGGGCCTGAAATGTATGACGACCCATACAATAGCAAGGCACTCCCCCTCATATGAAGAGGAGTTGCTTTTAGCCTTGTTGTTGCTTCGGGATGCATAGGTGATAACATATTCCTTGCTTTTCTCATCAAGTTGGCGAAGAATAATTCTAATACCAAGAGCACTTCAATTAGTGTGTAGAATGAAAACCTTATTAAAATTAAGTCTTCTCAAAATGGGGAACTCTGAAAGTTTTTCCTTGAGTGTGTTGAAAGCTTCCTGAGCCTTTTCATTCCATGTCCAAACAATATCCTTATTTAACAATGCATAGAGAGGATGAGCAATAGTACTAAAGTCTTGGACATAAATCTTATAATAATTACATAGTCCGATGAAACTCCTCAAAGTGTGAACATCAATAGGATTGGGCATCTCCAAAACCTAGGCTATTATTTTGGCCCAATGAGCCATAATACCATTTGGCAAAATTCTGTGTCCAAGGTAGAATATTGAAGTGACAACAAACTCACACTTTTTAGGATGGATCTTCATATTGACTTTGTGGAGCCTCTTAAATAACTCCTCAAGATGAGCCAAATGTTGTAGGAGTCCCTTGTTATGCACTAGGAAGTCATCTATGTAGCAATTGAGGAAATTTGCCCCTTCAAGAACTTGGTCCATGATTCACTGAACAGTGTTGCAGGAGTCCTTTGTTATGCATTAGGAAGTCATCTATGTAGCATTTGAGGAAATTTGCCCTTCAAAAACCTGGTGCATGATTCACTAAAAGAAAATAAGTGCATTCTTCAATCTAAAAGGCATCACAAGCCATTCCCACAACTTGTTACTTCCATGGAATGTTGTTTTCTTGTGATCTTTCGTAATGAGCACAATCTAGTTGAAGCCTTGCCTTAGATCCACAATTGTGAAGATGTTTAAGTCTCTAATGCTATTAAACAATTCTTCAGGGATGGGCATGGGGTACTTGTCTTGAGGTGTAACTAGGTTCAAAGGCCTATAATCCCCGCACATCTTTTTTTTAGTCCATAATTTAGCTGAATCTTTTTTTGCTAGCATTAGTATAGCAGTTGCAAAATCAGAACTTGATGGTTGAATGAGACCAGCCTCATGGAGCTCTTTGCATCTTTCATCTATTAGTTCCCATTCATGTTTACTCAACCTATGCCTCCTCCGATAGATGGGTGTCTCATCTGTAAGGTCTATAGAAAATTACATGGTCTTACACCTGCTTAAGTCTTTCATTGAGAATGTGAACACATTCTCATACTTAATTAGCAAGTCTGTGACCTAGTCTCTTTCCTTCTTGGTGAGTTGGTTCCCCATAATGAAAGGGTAGTTGGAAACACATGGAATGGAGTTGAAAAGTGTGTTTGAAGAACTTGGTGTATTGGGTTCTCCACTATCGAACTACACAAATTCGTAGAAGGTTGTAATTGTTTCTCCAGAAGTTGATGTACCTCCACGTGTATAAGAAACAACTTGAGTCAAATTACATGGTACCTCTTCCCCCTTAACATTAAGTGTGAAGTGTAGAGTGTTGAAGATAGGCAAGTGTACTTGATCGGGGTGCCATGTAGTTGCATTGCCATAATTGCACACTGATTGAATCAGTGCTAGTGTTGTGTGCATTTGAAAGAGTACACATGTATCAACAACCATGTAAGGGAATTCAGGTCCATGCCTCTCCCCAATAGAGCGTTATGTTCCAATCTAGTCACCTTGGTGAGACTATTAGTGTTGGATTGGAACCCCATAACCCTTTTTCTTTCTTATGGGCTTGGTTCATCCCAAGTGGTTGAAGCATGACGATACACTAGGTTTAGTCCATCTCCCTGAAAGGTGTGTGCTCCTGGGAAGGAGACAAAGGTGGGCCAAACATTTTTTGGTTTTCCTATTGTGTTCGCAAGAGACCAAGGAGGTTTCTCTTGCCTTATAAATGGTTGGCAGGAGCTTTGATCATCCAATATGTGAAAAACCTATAGGTTGGGGTCTCTAATGGTGTATCTCAGAACCAACTATAGAATTGAAAGTGGTGCAAGGTTGGTCCACCAATTGCACAGCTGGTGTGCATAGGAACCGCATTGTGCCGCATCGAGTAGGAGCGGTTCTCCAAGGTAATGCTTGACCAGCACGTAGTGTTTTTGGACTTTCTCCTTTTGGTGAAGTTGAGAAGGGGTATTCTCAATTACATAACCAAGCGTAGTAGAAATGGATTGAACCCAAGTGATCAATCGTACCATGTCCGTGAAGAGACCGAATCTTATGTCACTCAAGCCTTCTCCAAATTTAGTTGTTGAAAATCGTTGACACTCCAAATCTGAAATGATGAGGTTTACGGGGCTAAGTAATTGCATATGCTTATTTTGAATTAGTTGTATGTTAGAGGGCAAAAAAATGAAACTGGCCATCCATGTGGTGGTTGCAAACTGTTGTGGAAATCTGGTTGTGAGCTCCATCATTCTTGATGTTGTCACTTGCTTTATAATAGGATCAATGTCTACGTAGAAATACATCCGAATTAGGATCCCTGACTATAGTAGGGCTTTGAGACCTGTACCAATACCACCAAAGAACTTTAGTAATGTAATCCCCTCTTTAGGTAGTGTCCAGGTGATTAATTGATGAAGTGACGGTTTAATCGGTTCGCCATGGCTCTCCATGTTCTCAAAACTAGATAGAGCTTTGACCAAGGGCTCATGGGCTGCTTTGAACCTTTGTAAAACCTTTAGTCTGTGTTGAATGTCAATTAGAACCACCCTTAAGCTTTAAGTAGCTTGGGCGTAAACTGTCTCCTCTTCATTTCCCTCTATCCACTGGTGGTTAACTTATTGGATGTAGGAAATGGTGTGTGTTTCCTTGAACATATAATGGTGAGCCATAGGACTATGGTTCCCATGTAAATCAAGGGGATATGTATCCTAAGTGGTGGCCATTAATCTCCCAATCCATTCAGTAGTACACATGCTCGAACTAGTTGTCAATTATGAAACTTGGTGGAAACAGGGCCTCTTGCCCAATGAACACATCGTAATTTGTGGCATTGGTGACTAAACATTTAACATGTAGGCAAAGCTCCTGCTCTGTACCTTCATTGAAGTTAAGTGCAATCAAATCTGAGCTTTCCCCAAGTACCTCCTTTACACTCACTAGCGATGCGAATCTGCCACATAGATTTTCGTAGTTTGGAGTCGAGCATGCCCATTTTCTTGGCAAATTAAACTTTGAGAATCATTGGTTGGGCACCTATATCAAGAAGTACCATTCTAGGTGTATGTCCTCCCACTTGGATTACTAACCCAGTGTTGTTATAAATGGCAATTTCAGTGGCGATGGAAGTTCTCTCACTAGGCACCACCTTCAGAAATGAGTGAGAGACTTTGTGGAGATAATGACTATCCACAACGCTTTTTGTCAAGTAACAAATCCACAAGTGAAGTGTTCTTAACTCCCTTCTGATATGTGAATGTAGAATTAGAGGTTGGAAAGCCCACTATTTTAGCCATGTTAGAATTAGTGACCAGATTATGAATGCCATTTACAACACATGAGCCAATCGAATATTTCTCCAAGGTGTTAGATGGGACCCTTGTAGCATGTGGATTAATGATTGGTAGAAGATTTGATATAGTGTTCAAGGTATCCTCTAGTATTGTAATAATGTCCTTGGTGCTTAGCTTCAAATCTTGAAAATTAAACAATAGCATATTCATAAGTTTTTGTGCCATTTCACACATTTGAAGTTGGCACTCCATAAGCTGATCAATGGAAAATTATGTGTTTTCCTGATGTACATGTATTCTTGGGACACGAGAATTTGATGCCCTAACAACTTGTGGTGTAGTAGTCTCTTCCCCCCTTGCCAATAAGGTGCATTCTTTTTCCATGTTGAGAGGATGAAAAGATTGTGGCATGACTACTCGAACTCCTCTAGCCCTAGTAATAGGACTTGAACCAGATGTGAGTCCATTAGTTTGAACTACATGCCTAGTGGTAGAAACTTTGGGTGCCACACTAGCCTCTTATGTTGTAAAGTAGGAAGGGAAAAATGAAGTGGCAAATTCTGGGTTGAGACTATAATTATGTGCATTAAAAAGAACAAATTCCCCAACCATGGCATCGTGTGAAAGGCCATAGAACGACCTAGGAGGTCCCTCCCGTGATCCTAAACCTTGTACATGTTGGGCATGACTAGCTAGTTGGGAATATTTGCCATTTTGATCAGTAAGTTGGGCCTTCATTTATTCGAATTCATTTTGTGGAGTTTAGATTTTGAGCAGCATGGGCTTGAAGCACTTCCCTCTTGTCAGCATTGTGCTCCTTCTTTTTAACATTCTTATTGGAATTACCCTTGGTGGGGAAAGCCTGAGTGGAGGGTTGACGTGCCTTGGCTTTTGGTTGAAGGGCAATGGAAGATGTTGGCAGATTTTGCCATGGTAATCGGAGTTGCTTCCGTTCCAAGGCTTTGGCAAAACAAATAGCTTCCTGATGTATTTCTTTCCCACAATAATCACAAAAGAAATCTTTGGAAGGAATGTTACACTCATTAGCTTTGTGAGCATGATTGCCACAATAGTTGTAAGAAGGTAGGATGGGTGTAGTCGAGTGCACTACTTTAGCCCTTGAAGAAAATGTGATGATTTGGTTGGCACAGCTGGTGGAAAATGAGGCCTTGAACATGATGGAAACTTCATAATGTTGGCTTCATAGTGTGCATGAGCCAGTTCTAACTTTTCAGAAATGTTGTACACATCCAACAAAGTGTATGAGTCTCCAAATTTTGCAAAAACCCGTTGCAAAATCTGCGCATGGATTGTTGGAGTACTTTCCAATGAACGAAGATACCAATGGGTAGCTTTTAGGTCTATGATGCTCTGAGTATCCTCTTTAAGCTTGAGAAGCCTCCTATAGAGCATTTTGAGGGTTTCATCCTTTTGTCGAAAAAAGGTGGCGAGTTACAAATTTTTTTCAGAATTCTTCACCAGAAATTCCAACTCAAGAACTCGAAAAAATTCCCCCACTGGATCAGCAAAAGCTGGTGCATCAATGGTGGGAGGAATGTTTGTGGTAGCAACAATGAGTTGTTGAGGAGAAATGTTTATTGAAGTAGGTATCGGATTTGGATTATTGGGCACAGTCCCATGATGTGGAATGGTAGCTTGTAGTGCAACTTGAGAGGCAGTGGCAATGGTTGTGGCATAAGTTGGATTAGGGATCTGCGTGACGCCCAAAATCCTTGAAAAATATTGTAGGTAGACATCCAATGCCTCATAGTGCACATAACGGGCCAATTGTTTAAATGCAAACACCTTAGTGGAATTAGCACCATACTTGAGTTCCAATTCATAGACCATAGTTAAGAAAGTTGCCTTGAACTCCCTCAAAGAAATGGTACTTGGCCTTCCGCTGAATTTGTAAATTCTCCCAAAGGAATTGTTGACCTCCATGGTGTATATGGGTGTAGAAGTCACGATTTGCAGCGGAATATACGGTGATGGTGTGGAAGCAGGTCCAACAACATGCATACCCCATTAATTAACCCCTCCAAATGGACTCTGATGTATTGTTGATGTAGTGTAACTTGAACTTGAATTCTTGGTAGGAGTTGTGCTAGATGATGATGGCGTTATAAACGTTTGATGGTACTGTCATGAAGATTATGAACTCAAAGAAATCAGCTCAAATGATTGTGTGTTACTTCATAGCTGATATTTTGGTTTTGGTTGAGCGGTAGTGTTCTCATCATCTGAGGACATGGTGTTATCCCATGCCCCAAAATTTGGTAACAATATAGAGCACTAACTACAAAATTCTAACACAACCATGCAATTAAATGCAACTGTAATGGAAATTGAAATGTGAAATGCTTAAGAGAACATACCTTAAGCAATTTTTAGTTTCTGTAATCACTAGTGTTAAGTGACGAAGTAGAGGAAGAAAGAATTGTATATTTATGTATCAATAAAATTATATAAGTGTATGTATTAATATAAAAATAACATAAATATATGTATTAATATTAAATACATATATGTATGTATAATATGAAAATATGTAGACATATGTATTAATAAATAATAATAATAATATTATTATTAAAGAAAAAAAAAGAAAAAAAAATGTCTATGGACAGACGAAAGTTTGATGGGCAAAAATTCGACGATGGATAGAAATTGGGGATGCGATGTCGAAGGTCATGGTGCTGTAGAGCACCCATGAGTTTCGTGGTGATGGTTGACGGCAATGCAGCGCTGTAGCTCACGGCCCTACAACTAGGCACTGCAAGAGCTATAGCTTATGACGTTGTAAGTGCTACAAGCTCACGATGGCATTGTAGCTTGTGTTGTTGCAACTCGCGGCGACGCTACAGTTCACAGCGTAGTAGTCGTAGCGTTGCAAGCTCGCAATGCTGCAAGAGTTACAAGCTTATGGTGCTATAAGAGTTACAGCTCGTGATGTTGTAAGCGTTGTAAGCTTGCAACGGCGCTGCAGCTCACGTTGTTGTAATTCATGGCAACACTGCTCGGCAGCGATGGCGAGCGTTGCTGCAAATTTTTTTGTTTTTTTTATTCAACAGCTTCAAGAGTTTTCAACCACCTCCTCCTATGTTTTTATGCGCGAGAGAGAGAAAAAAAAAAGTGAAAAAGAAAAAAAGAGAGAGAGCTTTGAAATTTGCTCCAAGATACATCACTCCTCGTTTGGTCCCATTCTTCCCAGCTCCTTCGATCTTGGCGTTGTTGGTTGGTAGAGGTGTAATAGCACAAGCTCCCTCCAGCAATCGCAACATTACTAGTAACAACATTAGCATTAAAAAGAAATTCAAGAATTCAAAGCCAAAATAAATCTGCCACTTTTAACATTAAGTAACAAAGAGGAGTTTTTTTAGAATTAAATTGTAAAAAAGGAGAGAACATGTAATGTATGTAGATGGTGGTCATGTAATAGCTATCGTGAGCATCTAGAAATCTAATCTGACTATGGAGGAAACTTTCTTGACAAAAGAATTTTAGAAAAATTAAAAAGAGAAGAGAAGGGCTTGGCCTTTTATATAGCCATCAACAAGTTGAAACTTGAAGCACCTAATAGCGTACAGTCACTTAAGAACATAAATTAACCCTAAAAGGCATGATGGGCATGCCTGTAACTGGCCATCATGTTGGCCATGTATGGGCATGACAAAATTTCAAATCTATTTAATTAATCATGTTTAGATGTAACATCCAAATGATAATGAAATGCACATACCATAGATCACTTTGATTTGTTGAAGCTTACATTTTCTTCTTCCAACTCCTTTGACGCGTTCCCAAGTCACGGGGGTGGAACCCACTTGAGGGTTTCACAAAGTCAAGTTGCGGAAAGTTGAACTTGGTAGCACGCTTCCGGCTTCCAACTCTAGAAAGGGGTAGAGGGTTGAGTTGGGAGCCCCGGGATTAGACTAGGAAGAAGGTTTAGTAGATCAAGCATGAATCTGCACCAAAACAAACCACCCACGTGGTTAGTTC
>Ga0116227_10005476_pt1 | contig 26695 bp, 28 predicted proteins | sample S1TSphgellanicum_FD_89693 | JGI IMG/M metagenome (GOLD analysis project Ga0116227, IMG submission 89693) | Host-associated microbial communities from peat moss isolated from Minnesota, USA - S1T2_Fb - Sphagnum magellanicum MG | ecosystem: Host-associated > Plants > Peat moss > Unclassified...
AAGTTGCCGGTGAAGCACATGCCGATGGCGCCCACGCCGGGGCCGCCGCACTCGGCATGCGCGAGCCGCGCGAGCGCGCGCAGCCATTGCGTGACCGGGCTCGATTCGTTGGCGGCGAAGGCACGGAACTCGGCGCTCACGCAGGCGCGCCTGAACACGGCCACGCCTTCTTCCGCACCAGGCACGGCACCGTCGCGGCCGAACAGCGACGGCATGTAGACGGTGAAGCCCGCGTCGCGCACCCAGCGTGCGAAACGCGCCACGTGCGGGCTGATGCCGGGCATCTCGGTCATCACGATTACGGCCGGGCCATCTCCGAGCACGTAGACCTTCTTTTCGACGCCGTCGAGCGTGATCCGGCGCGCGGTGAAATCGTCGAGCGGATCGTCTTCGGTCAGGGGGCGGGTCGCCGTCATGCGTTTCTCCTTGTTGTTCATGCAGGGCTGCGCGCCAGGTGCTGCAGGTGGGCATAGCCGGCGGTGCGCGCGAAGTCGGGCAGCGTCCATATCTGGCCGCCCACGCCCCATGCGCCGTCGGGCACTTCGTCGAGCACCACCGAGGTCATCAGGCGGCGCCGGTCGTCCGCCGGCATGGCCTGCGCGAAGGCGTCGTGCATGCGCGTGGCATAGAGGCTGCGCGAGGCGTCGTCGAGCACGCCTGCCGGCAGCAGCACCCGCGCCATGCACGGCAGGTATTGCGCGGTGGCATCGGCGCCGCCGCAGGTCCAGCCGCCGGCTGCGACCTCGTCGACCAGCACCCAGCACATGAAACGTGCAAGGGGCTCGTCCGGCATCTGCTCGACGGCCGCAGCCGCTTCATTGATCTTGCGGACCAGCGCGGCGCGGCTCTCGCCGGGAAAAGCGCCTTGGGAATCTTCACGAGGATGTTGGGCATGCTTGTATTGGGCCCTTCGCGACCACAGAATGGCAGTGTCCAATTTGACTGTTTAAGGGCTGAATCAGACAGCCGCCCCAATGCACGACTTCACGATCCTGGTGCTGCCCGGCGCCTTCAACTCCAGCGTCGCGGTCACGCTCGACATCCTCGGCGCCGCGCAGGCATTGGCGCCGCGCGCGGGCGTGGCGCCGCCGCGCTGGCGGCTGTGTTCGGTGCAGGGCGGCCCGATGCCGCTGCAGGCCGGCATGACCATCGACACCACGCGCCTGCCCGCCCGGCCGCGCGATGACCGCTCGGCCTGGGTGGTGCCGGGGCTCGGCCTCAACACACCGGGCGACATCCGCCGCTGCCTCGAGAGCGATGACGCAGTCAAGGCAGTCGCGGGCCTGGTGCGGCATGCAAAGGCCGGCGGACAGGTCGCGGCCTCCTGCTCGGCCGTGTTCCTGCTGAACGCGGCCGGGCTGCTTCAGGGCCGGCGCGCGACCACCTCGTGGTGGTACGCGCCGCTGCTCGCGCGCATGGCGCCCGACTGCATCGTCGATGCCGACCGCATGGTGTGCGCCGACGGCCCGGTGGTCACGGCCGGCGCCGCGTTCGCACAGACCGACCTGATGCTGCACCTGCTGCGCGAGCGCTGCGGCAGTGCGCTCACCGACCTGGTCTCGCGCATGCTGCTGATCGACGGACGCCAGGCCCAGGCGCCGTTCGTGGTGCCGGAGGTGCTGGCCAACGGCAACGACCTGGTGGCGCGGCTGGCCGCGCGCGTGGAGTCTTCACTGCCCGACGTGCCTGCCGTCAGCGCGCTGGCACGCGAGTTCTGCATGTCGGAGCGCACGCTCTCACGCCACATCCGCAAGGCCACCGGCAAGAGCACGCAGGCGCTGGTGCAGAGCGTGCGGCTGCGGCGTGCCCGCGCGCTGCTCGAAACCAGCCGCATGACGGTCGAGCAGGTGGCTGGCGCCGTGGGCTACCAGGACGCCACGGCGTTGCGGCGCCTGATGAAGAAGATGGCGGGCGCCAACCCGAGTCGCTACAGATCGTAGATGTGCAGCCGGGGCGTGAGGCCGCCTCGCCATCTGGCCGGAGGCGGAGCCGCATGGGCGGCTACCGCCCGGCCGGACTTACTTCTGGCGTGCCGCGATCGCCTTTTCGGCGCGGGTCACCAGATCGGTGCCGACGGTGGACTTCCACTTGTCGTAGACCGGCCGCGTGGCCTTGGCGAAGGCGTCGTGCTGCTCTGGCGTCAGCTGGGTCACGGTCACGCCCAGCGCGGTCAGCTCCTGCGCAAAGGGCTTGTCGGCCTCGACCAGGCCCTTGCGGGCGATGGCGATCTCCTGCTGGCCGGCCTCGATGGCCGCCTGCTTGACGATCTCGCGGTCGGCCGGCGTCCAGCTGTTCCAGACCTCCTTGTTGGCGACGAAGATCAGCGGGTCGGCCACGTAGCCCCAGAGCGTCAGGTGCTTCTGGCCCACGGTCTGGAGCTTGGCCGCGGTGTAGACCGCCAGCGGGTTCTCCTGGCCGTCCACGGCGCCGCTGGCCAGCGCGGGCTGGGCATCGGCCCAGCTCATCTGCGTGGGATTGGCGCCGAGCGTACTCATGGTCTCCAGCACCAGCGGCGAACCGACAACGCGGATCTTCAGGCCCTTCATGTCCTTGGGCGACTGGATTGCGAGCTTGGAGTTGCTGATCTCGCGAAAGCCATTCTCGCCCCAGGCCAGCGGCACGGCGCCGGCCTTCTCGATGTCGGCGAAGATCTCCTTGCCCACATCGCCCTGCGTGAGCGCGTCGATGGCGGCAAAGTCCGGCATCAGGAAGGGCAGCGAGAACAGGTTGAGCTGCTTGACCTGCGGCGACCAGTTGAGCGTGGAGCCCACGGCCAGGTCGATCACGCCCTGGCGCAGCGCGGTGAACTCGCGCGTCTGGTCGCCCTGCACCAGCGACGTGCCGGGGTAGAGCTTGATGTTGATGCGGCCCTGGGTGCGCTCCTTGACCAGGTTGGCCCAGATCTCGCCGCCCTTGCCCCACGGGTAGGCAGGGCCAAGCACCAGCGACATCTTGTATTCGGCCTTGTAGCCGGCCGGCACCTGCGCGGCGGCGCCGAGCGAGAGGGCGAGGCCGGTGGCGGCCAGCGCCAGGCCGAGGATGGAACGGCGGAACTTCATGGGGCTATCTCCTCTTTGAAAAACGGGAATGACACATCGCAAAACCGAAACGCATGGGATCGCCGCCGGGACGCCCCAGGCGGACCGCGCCTCCCCTCAGGGGTGGCGAACTGCACGCAGCGAAGCGAGCGGGAAGCCGGAGGCTCATAGGCAGCTCACAGGTAGCCGAGCCTGCGCGGCAGCCACAGCGCCAGCTCGGGCCAGGCGATGACGGCGACCATCACCATGAACATGGCGAACAGCATCCAGCCGACCCAGCGCACGGTCTCTTCCATGCGCACCTTGGCGATGCGGCAGGACACCATCAGGTTGACCGCCAGCGGCGGCGTGAACTGTCCGAGTGCCACCTTGAGCGTGAGGATCACGCCGAACCACACCGGGTCCCACTTGTAGTACTGCACGATGGGCCAGAGCAGCGGCACGAAGATCAGGAAGATCGAGACGCCGTCGAGGAACATGCCCACGGTGATCAGCATCAGGATCAGGAGCGCCAGCACGCCATACTCGCCCAGGCCGGAGTTGACGATGGCGCGCGTGATCGGGTCGATCACGCCCAGCGTGGAGAGCGAGTAGGCGAAGATGCCCGCCAGCGACACCACCAGCAGGATCACCGCCGACAGCTCGCCCGATTCGCGCAGGATCACGAACAGGTCGCGCACGCGGATCGTGCGGTGGATCGCCATGCCCACGAACAGGCCGTAGAACACCGCCACCACCGCCGCCTCGGTGGGCGTGAACCAGCCCGCGCGCATGCCGCCCAGGATCAGTACCGGCGCGGCCAGGCCCCAGACCGCTTCGCGCAGGCTCTTCCAGAAGGCCGGGCGCGGCAGGGTGGATTCGAGCGCGCCCATCTTGTGCTTGCGCGCCAGCCACACGGCCGGCACGATCAGCGCGATGCCGGCCAGGATGCCCGGGATCATGCCCGCGGCGAACAGCGCCGGGACCGAGGCGCCCGGCACCAGAACCGAATAGACGATGAAGGCCACCGAAGGCGGGATCAGGATGTCGGTGGCCGCCGCCGCGCCCACCACGCTGGCCGAGAAGCTGGCCGGGTAGCCGGCGCGCGACATGGCCGCGATCATCACGCCGCCCACCGCCGCCGCATTGGCCGGCCCCGAGCCCGAGATGCCGCCCAGGAACATCGCCACCACGATCGCCACCAGCGGCAGCATGCCCGGGCCGCGGCCGACGATGGCGATGGCGAAATTCACCAGCCGCAGCGCCACCCCCGACCGGTCGAAGATGGAGCCCACCAGCACGAACATCGGGATGGCCAGCAGCGGGTACTTGCCCAGTCCGGCATAGAAGTTCTGCGGCACGGCCAGCAGGCCGTACCACTGGGTGTCGAGATTGGCCAGCGCAATGGCCGCCGCGCCGGCCAGGCCCAGCGCGGCACCGATCGGCACGCCGATCAGCATCATCACGATGAAAAGCGCAAACAGCAGCGTCGCGATCATGCGGCATCTCCGCCGTCCTGCGCCGCCTGCCCGGCGCGGCCCTGCCTGCGGCGCCGTATGAACAGGCCCAGCGCCCGCAGCGCGATGCCGAACGAGATCACCGGCAGCCAGATCGAGTACCACCATTGCGGTATGCCGATGCCGGGCGAGGTCTCGCCGTAGCGGTAGTCGTCCCAGACCACGCGCACGCTCAGCGCGGCGATCAGCAGGAACAGCAGCGCCACCATCAGCGCCCCGAACTGCGCCAGCCGCGTGCGCCGCTTCATCGAGCCGCCTTCGGCGAAGTACTCGATGCGGATGTGCCGGTCCCGCGCCACCGCCGCCGAGCCGCCGATCAGCGCCAGCACGATCATCAGGAACACCGAGAACTCCTCGGTCCAGGCGAAGGAGCTGTTGGTGAAGTAGCGCACCAGCACGTTGGCGAAGGTGATCAGCGCCAGCACCGCCATGACGATGACGGTGAGCCAGTCCTCTATCGCCAGCGGTACCCGCGTCGGCTCGTCTGCATCAGGGGTGGGTTCGGGGGCCGGGCTGGCGGCGTCCAGCAGGGGGCCGGACTCGGGTGGCTGTGGCATGTGAGTGGCAGGAAGCGGGGCGAAGGACGGCGGCAATGCCGCAAAGTGGAGCAAATACTAGGGGGACTACCCTGGCGCGGCCATTGGTGCTTTCCCATTGGTCGGCAGACCGCTCGCCGGCGCGGGGCTTGCGTTGCGGTCTATGATGGATACCCATGTCCCGACCTCTCCGCGTCCAGTCCCAGCGTGCCCGGCTCCTTGCCGGAGCATGCTGCCGCGCGCGCGTTGCAGGGGTCTGGCATCGCGCGCCCGCCCGCCGCATGGCCGCGGCGGTGCTTCCCGAGCGCCTGTCCGCCGCACTTTCCTGAGCCCGGCGGCTCCCTTTTTCCTCCACGCTTTCTGGATCGCCGGGCCCTCTGTGTAGCGGCCGTGCCCGGCCGGCTTCGGTGCCGGGCGCCCTTCATGTCCAGGAGCCATCCGTGCCCATCTCTTCTTCTGTTTCCGCCCCGGCCGCGTCGCCGTCCGTCGTGCCGCGCACCATCACCGAACTCGACCTGGTCCGCATCCGCAAGCGCCTGAGCCAGCCTGGCGCCTTGCCGGAATCCCAGCGCGACGAGTTCGAGGACCTGCTCGACAACGCCGAGGTCGTGTCTTCCTACACCGTTCCGCCGCAGGTCGTCACCATGCGCTCCGAGGTGCGCATCGTCGGCCCCGTGGGCCGCGAGGAACGCACGGTGACCCTGTGCTATCCGGAGGCCGCAGACCCCGTCGCCGGACGGGTGTCGGTGCTGTCGGCCATGGGCATGCACCTGCTCGGCCTTTCGCCGGGACAGACCGCGCACTGGACAGCCCCGGACGGCCGCGCGCTGGCGGCCGAAGTGCGCGCCATCGTGTTCCAGCCGGAGGACAGCGGCGACTTCCTGGCGTGACATCGGAGCACCCCCAGGCCACGCGCTTGGCGTCTTCGCCTCCCCCTCAAGGGGTGCGTCCTGCGGCCCGGCGAGGCCGATTCCGCGGATGTCTGCGCATGGGTCGTGAGATTTCATAGGCTGCGCGGGCGGGTGAGCGCCGGGTTTGAACCGGCCGGATGCGAAAATCGCCCGCCATGACCGAGCCTTCCAATTCCAATTCCAATTCCCATTCCCCGCGCCCGGGCGCGCCCGACACGCTGACCCTCATCCGCCCTGACGACTGGCACCTGCACGTGCGCGACGGCGCCGCGCTGCAGGCCGTGGTACCCGCCAGCGCGCGCCAGATGGCCCGGGCGCTGGTCATGCCCAACCTGCGCCCGCCCGTGACCACGGCGCAGCAGGCGGCCGACTACCGCGACCGCATCCTGGCGGCCGTGCCGGCCGGCGTGGCCTTCGAGCCGCTGATGTCGCTCTACCTGACCGACCGCCTGCCGCCCGAGGAGATCGCCCGTGCCAAGGCTGCCGGCGTGGTCGCGCTCAAGCTCTACCCGGCCGGCGCCACCACCAACAGCGATGCCGGCGTGACCGACATCCGCAACACCTATCCCACGCTGGAGGCCATGCAGCAGCACGGCCTGCTGCTGCTGATCCACGGCGAGGTGGCCGACCCGGCGGTGGACGTGTTCGACCGCGAGGCGGTGTTCATCGACCGCGTGCTGATCCCGCTGCGCCGCGACTTCCCCGAGCTGAAGATCGTGTTCGAGCACCTGACCACCAAGGAAGGCGCCGACTACGTGCATGCGGCGGACCGCTTCGTCGCGGCCACCATCACGCCCCAGCACCTGCTCTACAACCGCAATGCCATCTTCACCGGCGGCATCCGGCCGCACTACTACTGCCTGCCCATCCTCAAGCGCGAGGTGCATCGCCAGGCGCTGGTGGCTGCGGCCACCAGCGGCAGCCCGAAGTTCTTCCTGGGCACCGACAGTGCGCCGCATGCCGCGCACCTGAAGGAGCATGCGAGCGGCTGCGCCGGCTGCTACAGTGCACTGACCGGGCTGGAGCTGTACGCCGAAGCTTTCGACAACGCCGGCGCGCTCGACAAGCTCGAGGGCTTTGCCAGCCTGCATGGCCCGGATTTCTACGGACTGCCGCGCAACACCGGCACGGTCACGCTCAAGCGCGAGACCTGGACCGTGCCCGAGACCGTGCCCTATGGCGAAACCACGCTCAAGCCCCTGCGCGGCGGCGAGACGCTGGCCTGGCGCCTGCTCGCGGGCTGACACTTTCTCTTCCCCCAACCGAGGCTGCCCCATGCCCCATGCGAAACCCGATACCACGGCCTTCCTGATCGACGCCGACAACCTGTCCCCGGCGGCCGTGGAGGAGGCGTTCGCGAAGCTCGGCGACCTTCCGGGCGTCATCACCGTGCGCCGGGCCTATGGCGGTGCGGAGAAGCTCGCCGGCCTGCGCGACGTGATGCAGCGCCATGCGGTGCGCGGCTTCCTCAACCATGGCAAGGGCTCCACCGATGTGGCGCTGGCGGTGGATGCGGTCGACGTGCTGCACCAGCTCGCGCCCAGTACGGTGGCCATAGGCTCGGGCGATGCGGACTTCGTGCCGCTGGTGGTGCGGCTGCGCGAGGCCGGCGTGCGCGTGATCTGCTTCGCCCAGGCCGACAAGGCCGCCGCGGATATCGCGCAGGCCTACGATGCGGTGATCCACGTCGGCGGCCGGGTTCCGGCGCCTTTCGAGTCGCGGCCGCGCCCATCGCTGGTGACGACGGCTCCGGCTCCCGTGCCCGCGCCGGTGGCTGCCGCACCGGTGCGGGCGCGGCGCGGTGCGCGCACCGCGGCCAGCGCCGCGCCGGCGCCGGCTGCGCCGGCCGTGCGCCAGGAGCCCGCCGAGCGCGAGGTCTCCGAGCAGATGCGCCAGGTGCTGGCCGCCATCCCCGACTGGAAGATCGGCGGCACCAAGCAGCTCAATGCGCTGGGCAAGCCGCTGCACGATGCGGGCATCAAGAAGGGCAGCAAGCCCCTGCACGAGCTGTTCCGCAAGTACCCGGCCTATTTCGAGATCCATCCCAAGGACGGCCCCGCACGCCAGGTCAAGCTGCTGCGCCGGCCTTGAACGGCACGCCCCAGGCTCCGCGCAGCGCGTGCCGCTGGACGCCGATGCCATGAATGCCTGGGCGGGATCCGGGCCGGCACCGGACTGGGAGGCCCCCTGGCTGGCGCCCTGGCGCGCCGTTGGCCCGGTGGTGCAGGCCCGGGCCGCGGCGGGGACCGGCGTGGCCGGGGCGCTCGAGGCCCTGGGCGCCGCGCCGGTGCGCTTCGTGCCGCAGGCGGCCTTGCCGGAGGGCAAGGCCTATGAAAGCTTCATCGCCGAGACCGGCCAGGTGCCCACGCGCGACAGCCTGCATGACTTCTTCAACGGACTGGTCTGGTGGCGCTTCCCGCAGGCCAAGGCGCGGCTCAACCAGTTGCAGGCGCAGGCCATTGCCACGGCCGGCGTGGGCAGCGTGCGCGGCCCGGTGCGGGATGCGATCACCGTGTTCGACGAGAACGGTGCGCTGCTCGCCGCGCCCGAGCCGCTGTGGCAGGCGCTGGCCGCGCGCGACTGGCAGGGGCTGTTCATCCGCCACCGCGCGTGCTGGGCCGAGGCGCGGCTGCTGCTGTTTGGCCACGCCCTGCTGGAAAAACTGGTTTCACCCCGAAAACCCATGGTAGCCCACGTCCTGATTAGGCCTCTAGCTATCGATGATGTAGCGAATGCCGACGCCTGGCTGGCCGCGCAGCTGGACGCACCGACATTGGCGGCAAAGCCCTTCGCTGCGCTGCCGGTGCTGGGCGTGCCGGGCTGGTGGCCGGCCAACACCATGCCGGGTTTCTACGACGACGCGCAGGTCTTCCGTCGGCCGCCCGCGAAGCCGTAGCCGTTACGCCATCTCCGCAACGGGCTCGGGCGCGACCGTGCTGCGGGCCCCGGACACCAGCGCGATGGTGCGCAGCAGCGCGCTGGGGTCGGCCATGTCGCGGCCGGCGATGTCCATGGCGGTGCCGTGCCCCACGCTGGCCAGCAGCGCGCTGGCGCCGATGCTCAGCGCGCTGGAGGAGTAGGGCGCCAGCAGCTTGACGGGGATGTGGCCCTGGTCGTGCAGCATGGCGACATAGAGATCGTGCGAGCGCTGCGCCAGCAGGATGTCGGCGCCCAGGGGGCCGTCCACCCACAGGCCTTCGGCGCGCAGCGCGGCGGCCGCGGGCGCGACGATGGCCGAGTCTTCCGTGCCGTACAGGCCGTCCCCGGACGCATGTGGATTGACGCCGAACAGGCCTACGCGCGGCGCCTGTATGCCAAACAGTGCGCAGGTGCGCATGCCGGCGCGGGCCGCGGCGGCGACACGCTCCGGCGTCAGCTGGTCCAGCGCCTGGCGCACGCTCAGGTGCAGGGTCGCGTGCACGATGCGCAGGCCCCCGCCGACGAGCATCAGGAACACCGTGTCTTCCGGTACTCCGCAGACGCCGGCCAGCAGCGACGGGTAGCCGCTGAACGGGATGCCGGCACGCTGGATGGCCGTTTCATGGTGCGGGCAGGCGACCACCGCGTCGACCGCGCCGGCGTGGCAGGCGGCAATGGCCGCCGTGGCGCTGGTCACGGCCGAGGCGCCGGCCGCGGCGTCGATGCGCCCGGGTTGCAGCGCCTGCGGCGGCAGCCGGCCGGTCTCCACGTGCCGCAGCGTGGACAGCAGCGGCAGCAGCCCGAGCGCCGCAGCGGCGCGCTCCAGCGCGGCACCGGGGCCGAAGACGGTGATCCTCTCCTGGGCCTCGGTGCCCAGGGTGGACAAGGCCTTCAGTGCGATCTCGGGGCCGATGCCGTTCGGATCGCCCAGCGACAGTGCCAGGCGGCGGCGGATGGGGGCCGTCACAGCGGCAATGCCCGGGGCATGCCGCACACGGCCACACCGCGGGCTGCGCAGGCAGTGCGCGCACCGCGGGGGACGGCAATGCGCCGGGACAGGGTATTCGGCGCGTCGCTGTCGATCGCGCGGGCATAGGCGGCATGGGCGGCGCGGTGCGCCAGCGGGTCGGTCATGGAGCGGACTCTCGTCTCTCGAGCGAAGGTGATGCGTTCGGGCGCTGCCGAAGCGGTGGGGCGGGCAGGTGAAGGGGCGGTGTGTAAGTTGCCTGTCAGTTCTGCAGAGGCCGGAGGAGTGTCTAGTGCATATCGTGGGTGAACAAGGTAGATTTGCGAGATGCGCAAGACTTGGCGGTATTCGCCGGCGAACAGCGCCCCCGGGCCCGCAATTTCACTGCGGCAGGTGGGCGAGGGGGTTGCGCGGCCCGCATGCGCCCTTCCCGGCGCGGAAAGCGTGCGATGAGCCCTCCGGTTGCGCGGGACCATGTCGCGGCGCTGGAGAAGGGGTTGCAGGTGCTGACCTGTTTCGGCCGAAGGCACAGCCGGCTGACCCAGTCCCAGGTGGCGCGCCTGATCGGCTGTACCCCCGCCAGCGCGCGCCGCGCCATGCTGACGCTGCAGGTGCTGGGCTACCTGGAGAGCGACGGCAAGCGCTTCTGGATGACGTCCAGGTCGCTGCTGGTGGCACATGCCTATCTCACCTCGCGGCCCGCGCCCGCGCTGGCGCCGCCCTTCCTGGACATCCTGTCGGACCGCACGCGCGAGTCGGCCTCGCTCGGCGTGCTGCTGGACGACGACGTCGTCATCGTCGCCCGCTCCACCGCGCGGCGCAGCCTCAGCACGGGACTGGCCATTGGTTCGCGGCTGCCCGCCTACTGCTCGGCACTGGGCCGCATGCTGCTGGCCAGCATGGCGCCGCAGGAGGCCGAGCAGTGCGTGCGCCGCATGGCGCGGCCGGCCCTCACGCCGCGCACGGTGTGCGAGGCCGACGCCGTGCTGGCGCTGGTCGCGCGCTGCCGCGAGGACGGCTACTCCTGCTCCGACGGCGAACTGGAGCTGGGCGTGCGTTCCATGGCGGTGCCGGTGACCGACCGCGCGGGGGCGCCGGTGGCGGCCATCGGCATCGCGGTACGCGCCGAGTACATGGAGATGAGCGAATTCCGCGCGGCCATGCTGCCGCCGCTCCAGCAGGCCGGCATTGCGCTGTCGGCCCAGATCTATCCCGAGGAATGACGGCGGGATTCAGGTGTAAATCCGGTCGGAGCCCTTATGAAAAAAGGGCTATTAGCTACATAAAAAGGAGCGTTGGCGGCGTGGGGCCTGGCCGAAGGTGCGAACTTTTCCGCCTATGATCGTCTCCATCTTCACGCCATCGCAGGGCTGCATAGACAGACGACAACAGAGCGCGGACTGCGGCGCGGCTTGAAGGGGCGGGCTCCGCCTCCATCTTTTTGCGCAAGGGCATTGGTCCATCCCACGGAGAATTCATGAAACGCATCGCTCTGTTCGTTCTTACCAACCTGGCCGTCGTCGTCGTGCTGGGCATCGTCGCCAGCCTGCTGGGCGTCAACCGCTTCCTCACCGCCAACGGCCTGAATCTCGGCGCCCTGCTGGGCTTCGCGCTCATCATGGGCTTCGGCGGCGCCATCATTTCGCTGCTGATCAGCAAGCCGGTCGCCAAGTGGAGCTCCGGCGTGCGCGTCATCAACCAGCCCGCCAACGCCGACGAGGCCTGGATCGTCGAGACCGTGCGCAAGTTCGCCGACAAGGCCGGCATCGGCATGCCCGAGGTCGGCATCTTCGAAGGCGACCCGAACGCCTTCGCCACGGGCGCCTTCAAGAACAGCGCCCTGGTCGCGGTCTCCACCGGCCTGCTGCAGGGCATGACGCGCGAAGAGGTCGAGGCCGTGATCGGCCACGAGGTGGCCCACATCGCCAACGGCGACATGGTCACCATGACGCTGATCCAGGGCGTGATGAACACCTTCGTCGTGTTCCTGTCGCGTGTCATCGGCTATGCCGTCGACAGCTTCCTGAACAAGAACAACGAGAACCGCTCGGGCCCCGGCATCGGCTACTGGGTCACCACCATCGTGCTCGACATCGTGCTCGGCTTTGCCGCGGCCATCGTCGTTGCCTGGTTCTCGCGCCAGCGTGAATTCCGTGCCGATGCCGGCGCGGCGCAGCTGATGGGCCGCAAGCAGCCCATGGTCAATGCGCTGGCCCGCCTGGGCGGCATGACGCCGGGCGAACTGCCCAAGAGCATCCAGGCCATGGGTATTACCGGTGGCATCGGCAAGCTGTTCTCGTCCCATCCGCCGATCGAAGAGCGCATCGCCGCGCTCCAGGCCCGCGCCTGATTGATTGGCTGGTCTCTCCGCGCATCGCCGCGCCCCTCCGGGCGCGGCGATGCCGCTTTTGGCCTACCGGATTCCCGCTGCGCGCCCATGTCCTTCTCCATCCGCCTGTTGCAGCCTGAGGACCTGACGGCCGTGCTCGCGCTGCAGGCCCAAGCCTACGCCGGCGCTGCGTTCGAGCTGGAAGGCCAGGCCTTCTATGCCAACCGGCTGCAGCTGGCGCCGGCGTGCTGCCTGGCCGCGCAGGGGGCCGACGGGACGCTGGCGGGCTACCTCGTCTCCTATCCGTGGCGGGGCGACGCCGTGCCCTCGCTGGGCGTGCCGCTGCCGGCATTGCCGGCGCAGCCGGACCGCTGGTACCTGCACGACTGCGCAGTGGCGCGCCATGCGCGCGGGCAGGGCGTGGCGCTGGCCCTGCATGCGGCGGGCGCGCGTGCGGCCTGGGCACAGGGGCTGCGTCAGGCCGGCCTGGTCGCGCTGGCCGATGCGGTGGCCTACTGGCAGCGCCTGGGCTACCAGCCACGGCAACTTTCGGGCGGAGCACTTGCCGGCTACGGCCCGGGGGCCGCCTACATGCAGTGCCCGCTGGCCACGCTGCCGCAGTAAGGGGCGGCACAGGCTTTACCGAGCCTTCATGCGGCGGCGTCAACAGCGCGCGGGGAGAGGCGTTGAGCAGGTTCCTGTGGTTCCTGTTCTGGAGAACACCATGTCCTCATCCTCTCCCATGGGCCGCTGGCGCGGCTCCGTACTGCCGGCCGCGCTGCTTGGGGCGGCCGCCCTCCTGTCCGGCTGCGTCGTTGCACCGCCCCCGGCCCGCGTGGTGGCGCGCGAGCCTGGCGTGTATGTGCCGGTCGAACCTCCGCCGCCCCAGGCCGAGGTCATCGGTGTGGCGCCTGTCGTGGGCCAGGTCTGGATCGGCGGCGCCTGGTTCTGGGAGGGCGGGCGCTATGCCTGGCGCCCCGGCCGCTGGGCCACGCCGCCACGGCCGGGCTATGCCTGGGTGCCGCACCGCTGGGAGCGTGGCCCGGGCGGCTGGCACTTCCACGAAGGGCATTGGGGCCCGCACTGAACGCATCCGCGCCATCCTGAGCAGCCGGGCCATGTGCCCGGCTTTTTCCTGTCGTGGGCGTGCGGCTTGTGCGCCCGGCGCATGAGGTAACTCCAAAAGCTTCCTTCCGTTCCTCCTGCTGCCTGTAACACCATACGGGCAGGCTGTACGCATACCGCGGCCAGCGCAGGTACTTGGTCAAGGATGCGGCACATGGGACGGATGGGTTTGGGATGGATGGTGGCGTGGGGCCTGCTGGCCGCCTGCGCAGGGCCGGCGACGGCGAAGGAGGTGCCGCCGGCGGTGATCCGCATCGCAGGGCAGGGCAACGCGGCGGGCACGCCCTATGGTTCGGCCGTCATCGGCGTGGTGCGTGCGCGGGGCTACCTCGAGGACGAGTTCAAGGCCGACGGCGTGAAGATCGAGTGGCAGTTCCCGCGCGGGACGGGGCCGGCCATCAACGAGGCCATCGCCAGCGGCCAGCTCGACTTCGCCAACTATGGCGGCCTGCCCAACATCGTGGGCAAGGGCGCGGGGCTGCCCACCAAGGTGCTCGCCTCGTACGGCACCTCGCCCAGCTACGTGCTGGTGCGTCCCGGCTCGGGCATCGAGAAGCTGGAGGACCTCAAGGGCAAGAAGGTCACCGTCTCGCGCGGCACCGTCATCGAACTGGCGCTCAACACCCTGCTGGCGCAGGCCAGGCTGCGGCCGCAGGACATCCAGCTGTTCGACCTGAAGGCGGCCGACCAGGTGACGGCGCTGTCTTCCGGCGACGTGGACGCCGTGGTCGGCGGCTCCAACCTGCTGGTGCTGCCCGAGCGCGGCATCGGCAAGATCATCTACTCGACCAAGGGACGGGTCGATCCGGCCAGCGCCTTCGGCTCCTTCGTCGTCACCACGTCCTTCGCCAAGCAGTATCCGCAGACCACGCAGCGGGTCGTCAACGCGTTCGTGCGCGCTGCGCACTATGCCTCCCAGGAAGGCAACCGCGAGGAGCTGATCAAGATCTGGGAGCTGACCGGCGTGCCCCGCAAGGGCGTGCTGGACGACTACGACGGCGACCCGCTCAAGGACCGCCTGAGCCCGCTGCTGGACGATTTCTACATCGGCAACGTGCAGCGCGGCATCGCCTTCGCCCAGGAGCAGAAGCTGATCCGCCGGCCGATCAAGATCTCCGAATGGCTGGACGCGAGCTACCTCGACAAGGCGATCCAGGCGCAGGGCTTCGCCGGCACCTGGGTGCGGCGCGATGCCGAAGGCAGGCCCGCGAAGTGACCGCTCTGCCTTGCCTGGCCATGCCGGCCCGCGCCCGGCACCCGCGCTGGCATCTGGCGCGGGGCGCCTGCTGACATGGCGGCCTCCGCTGCCGTGGTGAGCCGCTCCGCCGACGTGCTGGTCGTCGGCGGCGGGCCCGCCGGTGCCTGGGCGGCGCTGGCCGCAGCAGCCGAAGGCTGCAGCGTCGTACTGGTGGACAAGGGTTTTCTCGGCACCAGCGGGGCGACCGCCCCCTCGAACACCGGCACCTGGTGCGTACCTCCCGGCCCCGCGCGTGCCGAGGCCGCGCAGCGGCGCGCGGCGCGCACCGGGGGGCTGGCCGACGCGGCGCACGGCGAGCGGGTGCTCGGCGCCGCCTACGGCGGGCTGCTCCAGCTGCAGCAGCGCGGCTACCCGTTTCCGCCAATGGAGGACGGCGCACCCTATCTCGCCAACCTGCGAGGCCCCGACTACATGCGCTTCATGCGCCGCGAGGTCAAGGCCGCCGGCGTGCAGGTGCTGGACCACCACCCGGTGCTCGGGCTGCTGGCCGATACGCATGGCGTGGCCGGCGCCGTCGGCGTGGACCGCCAGCGGCATGTGTCCTGGCGCGTGACCGCCGCGGCCGTGGTGCTGGCCACCGGTGGCTGTGCCTTCGGTGAGCGCATGCTGGGGGCCACCGGCCTCACGGGCGACGGCTACCTGCTGGCGGCGGAAGCCGGTGCCCGGCTCTCCGGCATGGAATTCAGTGCGCAGTACGGCATTGCGCCGGCGCATACCTCGCTCAACAAGGGGTTGATCTACCGCTGGGCGCGCTTCTTCGATGCAGACGGCCGGCTGCTGGACGACAGCGGCGACCGCCATGCCGCCATTGCGCGTGCGCTGCTCCAGGGGCCGGTGTTCGCGCGGCTCGACAAGGCGGGGGCCGAGGTCCAGTCCTGGCTGCGCCAGGGCCAGCCGAACTGCTTCCTGCCTTTCGACCGCCAGGGTATCGACCCGTTCACGGACCGCTTCGCCATCACGCTGCGCTGCGAAGGCACGGTGCGCGGCGTTGGCGGGGTGCGCCTGCTGGACGAAAGCGGCGCGACCGATGTGGCCGGCCTCTACGCGGCAGGCGATACCGCCAGCCGCGAATCGCTCACCGGCGCCATCTCCGGAGGCGGCGGGCCCAATGCGTCATGGGCCATCGCCAGCGGGCAATGGGCCGGCCTCGGTGCGGCGCGCCATGCGCGCAGGCTCGGACGTAGCGCCGCCGTGCGCGCAGCGGCGGCGGTTGCCGGCCCCGATGCCCCGGCCGGGGCTCCGCCGCCCGATTCGGTCGCCGCCGTGCGTGCGCACATGCTGCCGCTGGACCGGCATTTCTTCCGCAGCGAGGCAGGCCTGCAGCAGGCCGCCGCAGGCTTCGACCAGCTCTGGACGGCCTCCTCGCCAACCGACTTGCATAGGGGCTCGCACACGGCGCTGCAGCGGCGCGAGGCGCGTGCCCTGCTGGCCACCGCGCGCTGGTCGGTGGCCAGCGCGTTGCTGCGCCGCGAGAGCCGCGGCATCCATCGCCGCACCGACGCGCCCGCGCCCTTGCCCGGCGGTGACCGCCGCATCGAATCCGGCGGGCTGGCGCAGGCGCAGGCCGCCTGGGCTGCCCCGGCAGCGCAGCGGGAGGCCGCGTGATCGAGATCGTGTCTGCCACGCGCTGCACGGGCTGCGACATCTGCGTCAGGGCCTGCCCTGCGAACGTCTTCGATGCCGTCCCTGGCGGCATACCGGTGATCGCCCGCCAGGATGATTGCCAGACCTGCTTTCTCTGCGAGATCTACTGCCCTGCGGATGCGCTCTATGTGGGCCCCCAGGCCGAGGGCCCCATGGGGCTCACCGAACAGCAGGCCCAGGCGCAGGGCGGCTTCGGCGGCTACGCCCGGGCGCTGGGTTGGCAGCGCGGACGCGCGGGCGGCACCGACCAGGACCCCACGGTGCACATCCGGGCCTTCATGTGAATCCCGCCCGCCGCGCCGCTTTGGCTATTTGAGGAGTTTGCATGTCGTCTCTTCCCTTGGACACGGCCGTCAGGCTGGAGGACGCCGCCGGGCGCCGGCTCGCAGGCGTCCGGGCGGCCGTCCCGCGGCTGGCCGCGTGGCTGCCAGCAGCGCTGGTGGGCCTGGTCGTGCCGGCCCTGCTGCTGGCGGTCTGGTGGTGGGCCGCGGAGCACGGGCTGGTGGCCGAGCAGATCCTGCCGCCGCCGGCCTACGTATGGGAGTCCGCGGTCGAGCTCGTGCGCTCCGGCGAGCTGCAGCAGGCGCTCGCGGTCAGCTTCGTCCGGTTGGCCGCGGGCCTGCTCATCGGTGGCGGGCTCGGGCTGGCCGCCGGTGTCTCCATGGGCCTGTCGCGGCGGGTCGAGGTCTATCTGGGACCCACCCTGCGCGCGGTGTGCCTGGTCCCGTCGCTCGGGTGGCTGCCCTTCTTCATGCTGCTGTTCGGCATCGGGGAGACGCTCAAGTTCGTGCTGATCGCCAAGACCTGCTTCATGCCGATGATGGTCAACGGCTTCGAAGGCGTGCGTGCGGTGCCGGCCCGCTACCGCGAGGTGGCGCGGGTGCTGGAACTCGGTCGCTTCGCCACGCTCTGGCGCGTGGTGCTGCCGGCGGCGTTGCCGGCACTGTTCAATGGCCTGCGGCTGGCCCTGAGCAAGGGCTGGAAGGCGCTGGTCCTGGTGGAGATGGTCGCCTCGGCGGCAGGCATCGGCTACCTGATGACCTGGGGCCGCAAGGCCTTCCAGCTGGACGTGGTGCTGGTCACCATGGTCGTCATCGGCATCGCCGGCTGGGCGCTCGACCGGCTGGCGCAGGCGTTGTCGCAGCGCTATGGCGGCTGGTCGACGCGGGTGGCGTCATGACGGCGGAGGCTGCGGGCCGCCGGGTGGCCGACGCGCTGCGCGGCCTGGTGCTGCCGGCGCTGCTGGCGGCGGCCTGGGTTGCCGCGGGCGCCCTGGGTATCGGCAATCCACAGATCTTCGTGCCGGTGCAATCCGTGGCTGCAGCGGCGCTCGAGACCCTGGCGCAGGGCACCCTGCCGGCGGCCATCGCCGCCACGCTGGTGCGTGCCCTGCTGGGCTTCGTGCTGGGAGCCGGCCTGGGTTTCGCCGCAGGACTGCTGCTGGGCCTGCATGGCCGATCGCACCAACTGCTGTCGCCGTCGCTCAACGCGGCGCGCCAGATCGCGCTCTTTGCCTGGATACCGCTGCTGAGCGCCTGGCTCGGTGCGGGCGAGGAAATGAAGATCACGCTGATCGCGCTGGGCGCGTTCTTCCCGATGCTGCTGAGCACCGAGGCCGGTTGCCGCAGCGTGCCGCGGCCCTACCTCGAGGTCGGGCGGCTGCTGGAATTCGACCGGCGCACGCAGATCCGCCGCATCGTGCTGCCGGCCGCTGCGCCTGCGGTGGTGAGCGGCCTGGAGATCGCATTGGCGACCGCCTGGCTCGGCACCATCGGCGCGGAGTATCTGATCGGCACCGGCTACGTCAACGGGCACGGCGACGGCCTGGGCGTGCTGCTGGCGGCGTCGCGTGAATTCGGCCGCATGGACATCGTGGTCGTGGGCATCGTCGCGCTGGCCATCACGGGCCTGGCGCTGGACCGGCTCGCTGTCTGGGTATCAAGGAGATTGTTGTCATGGCCATCGCACTAGAGGCCGCGCGGCCGCCTGCCGTCAGCCGGGGAGTGCCCGCGGTGGCGATCCGCGGGGTCGCCAAGGCGTTCACCGTGGCGCAGGGCCAGCGCGTACAGGCGCTGGCGCCGGTGTCACTGGAGCTTGCCGAGGGCGAGTTCGTGAGCCTGGTCGGGCCCAGCGGCTGCGGCAAGTCCACGCTGCTGCGCCTGCTGGCCGGGCTGGAACTGCCCGACGAGGGGAGCTTGCATGACCATGGCGACCCGATAGCGCGTCCCAGCCTGTCGCGCGGCATCGTGTTCCAGGACCACCGGCTGCTGCCCTGGCTGACGGTCGAGCAGAACATCCTGCTGGCGCTGCGCAAGTCGCCCGGCTCGCGGGAGCAGAAGGCGCGCGCGGTGCAGGAGCTGATCGCGCTGGTGGGGTTGTCCGGCTTCGAGCGCGCCCAGCCGCACCAGCTCTCGGGCGGCATGTCGCAGCGCGCGGCCATCGCCCGCGGGCTGGCGCCCAGGCCGCGGCTGCTGCTGCTCGACGAACCCTTCGGTGCGCTGGATTCGCTGACCCGGGGCCATCTGCAGGGCGAGCTCCTGCGCATCTGGGAACACGAGCGCATCACCATGCTGATGGTGACCCACGACGTGGAAGAGGCGGTCTACCTGTCGGACCGGATCGTGGTCATGGACCCCCGCCCGGGCCGCATCCGCTGCATCGTCGACGTGCCCTTCGCCAAGCCGCGGCGCCGGGCCGACCCGGCGTTCGCCGCGATCAAGGGCGAGATCCTGGGGCTGCTCGGCGTGGCATGAAGGCGCTGCCTGTGCGGTGTCAGCGCGGCCGCCACATGCGGAACAGCGCTTCGGGCGCGATCTCGAAGTAGTCCGCCGGACCGCCGCCGCGCAGGATGGGGCGCGCCGCGGCGGTGTCGTAGATGCCGTCCTTCAACAGCGCGCGGGCGATGTGCACCGCGACCACCTCGCCCAGCACCAGCCAGGTCTCGACCTTGGCACCGTCCGCGCCCTGCAGCTGCAGCAGCTGGGTCAGGCGGCACTCGAAGGACACGGGGCTGGCCGCCACGCGCGGTGGCGCGATCAGGCGTGACGGGGCGGCCTCCAGGCCGGCCAGTTCGAATTCGTCCACCTCCGGAGGGACGGCGGCGCAGCTCGCGTTCATTGCCTCGGCCAGCGGCCGCGTGGCCAGGTTCCAGGCGAACTCGCCGGTGGCCTCGATGTTGCGCACGCTGTCCTTCCAGCCGATGCTGGCGAAGCCGACGATGGGCGGCGTGTAGTTGAAGGCGTTGAAGAAGCTGTAGGGCGCCAGGTTGCGCCGGCCCTCGGCATCCTGCGTGGAGACCCAGCCGATCGGGCGCGGCCCGACGATGGCGTTGAACGGGTCGTGCGGCAGGCCGTGGCCGTGGCGGGGTTCGTAGTAGTGGACGTCGTCGGACATGGGTGGATGGCGAAGGGCGGGCCGACAGGCTACCGCAAGGTGGCCCGCCGTGCTTCAGGCCATGGCCACGCTGCGTGCCACCGCCTCCGCCACCTTGATGCCGTCCACGCCCGCCGACAGGATGCCGCCCGCGTAGCTTGCGCCTTCGCCGGCTGGGTACAGGCCGCGCACGTTCAGGCTCTGGAAGTCCTCGCCGCGCGCAATGCGGATGGGGGACGAGGTGCGGGTCTCCACGCCGGTCAGCACCGCGTCGGGCAGGTCGAAGCCCTTGATCTTGCGGGCGAAGGCCGGGAAGGCCTCGCGCATGGCCTCGATGGCGTAGGCGGGCAGGGCGGCGTGCAGGTCGCCCAGGCGCACGCCGGGCTTGTAGCTGGGCTGCACCGCGCCGAAGGCGGTGGAGGGCCGGCCGGCGACGAAATCGCCCACCAGCTGGCCCGGCGCCTCATAGGTGCCGCCGCCGAGGACGAAGGCGTTGGATTCGAGCCGGCGCTGCAGCTCGATGCCGGCCAGCGCATGGGGCCGGCCCTGGGCCTCGGGCGGCACATCGATATGCTGGTAGTCGGTGGGGTAGTCGCCCGGATCGATGCCCACCACGATGCCGGCGTTGGCGTTGCGCTCGTTGCGCGAGTACTGGCTCATGCCGTTGGTGACGACGCGGCCGGGTTCGCTGGTGGCGGCGACCACGGTGCCGCCCGGGCACATGCAGAAACTGTAGACCGAGCGGCCGTTGCTGGCGTGGTGCACCAGCTTGTAGTCGGCCGCGCCCAGCAGCGGGTGGCCGGCATGCTTGCCCCAGCGGGCGCGGTCGATCAGGCCCTGCGGGTGCTCCACGCGAAAGCCGATGGAGAAGGGCTTGGCCTCGATGTGCACGCCGCGGCGGTGCAGCATCTCGAAGCTGTCGCGCGCGCTGTGGCCCAGCGCCATCACCACGTGGTCGGCGCGCAGCTCCTGCACGGCACCCGTGGCCTGGTCGAGCACGGTGAGGCCGCGCATCTGGCCGTCTTCGATGTGCACGTCGGTCACCTTCTGCTCGAAGCGGATCTCGCCGCCCAGCGCCACGATCTGTGCGCGGATGTTCTCCACCACCTTCACCAGCTTGAAGGTGCCGATGTGCGGGCGCGCCACGTAGAGGATCTCCGGCGGCGCGCCGGCCTTGACGAACTCTTCCATCACCTTGCGGCCGAGGTGGCGCGGGTCCTTGATCTGGCTGTAGAGCTTGCCGTCCGAGAAGGTGCCGGCGCCGCCTTCGCCAAACTGCACGTTGGACTCGGGGTTGAGCGTGTTCTTTCGCCACAGGCCCCAGGTGTCGCGGGTGCGCTGGCGCACGGTCTTGCCGCGCTCCAGCACCAGCGGCTTGAAGCCCAATTGCGCCAGCACCAGCGCGGCAAAGATGCCGCAGGGACCAAAGCCGACCACGATCGGCCGCAGCGGCAGGTCGGCCGGCGCGGCCGGTGGCGGGTACCAGGCCATGTCGGGCGTGGCGGCGATGTGCGGGTGCTTGTCGTGCCGGGCCAGCAGCGCGGCCTCGGCGGCCGGGTCGGCCAGTGTGACGTCGACGATGTAGACCTGCAACAGCTCCTGCTTGCGCGCGTCGAAGCTGCGCTTGTGCACATGGACGTGGGCGATGGCGTCGGGTGCGACGCCCAGGGCGGCGGCAATGGCCTGCGGCAGGGCCTGCTCGGCGTGGTCGAGCGGCAACTTGATTTCGGAGAGGCGGATCATGTGCGTCGGGCCCGTGGTGATCGGGCAATAGGTTCGCAAGGGGCGGCCATGATACGGGAGCGGGCGGCATTTGCCCTGCATGCCACAATCGCCGCGCTTCTCGGGCCAGGCCTGCGCCGCTGGCGCATGCCGAGCAAAACACTTACTCAGAATTGAACACCATGCATGTGCGTTTGAAGGTTGGTATGGCGGTTGCTGTCGTGGGCGCCTTGGCCCTGTCGGGTTGCAAGCCCAAGCACGAGGCAGCGGCTGTCACTGCCGCGCCAACCGCCACGGCAGCGCCTGCCGCTGTGGCTGCGGCGCCTGCGGCCAGCCCTGGAAAGTTCGACATCGGCAGCGTTGCCATGTCCAGCGCAGAGCTGCCCCCCTTTCCTTATCTGGACTGGCCGGCAGGGCTGATCGACGGCCACAAGTTCGTCAAGCAGTCGCCGTTTGACCGGGTCTATGTGATTGCGGGCGACCAATTGCTGCCGGTAGAGGGGCGTTACGAAAACCGCCACTTCATGAACTCCGAGGTGCAGTTGTCCGACCTGGCCGCGCAGCGCAACTACGAGCTGGCGATCAAGGCCTTGGGCGGCGTCAAGGTCAGCGCCATGGCGCCGACCAACCCGGCCATGCTGGCGCAGAACAACAACGACCTGGGCGACCTGATCGTCAACAAGATGCGCGTGGCCATGAGCCCGGACAGCTACGACTACTACCTGATCCGCAAGCCCGAGGGCAATGTCTGGATCGGGCTGTTTGTGGGGGGCGGCTATACCCAGATCATCACGCTGGCCGAGGGCGAGCTGAAGCCCGTGGTCGGTTTTGTGAAGGCCGATGCCATGCAGAAGGCGCTGGCCGACAAGGGCCGGATCGCGCTCTATCTGAACTTCGACACCGACAAGGCCAGTATCCGTGCGGACGGACAGCCTGCGGTCGATGAAATCGGCACGCTGCTGAAGCAGGACCCATCGTTGAAGCTGGCGGTCGAGGGCCATACCGACAACCAGGGCGATGCCAAGCACAACCAACAGCTGTCGCAGCAACGCGCCCAGGCCGTGGTGGCAGCCCTGGTGGCCAAGGGCATTGACCCGGCGCGCCTGCACGCCGAAGGCTTTGGTGACCGCAAGCCGCTGGCCGACAACGGCAGCGAGGACGGCCGCGGCAAGAATCGCCGAGTAGAACTGGTGCGCGTCGGCGCCTGAGCTTGCGAGCGCCCGAGCGCCGGGCGGCTGGCTATCGAAACAGTTCGAATACGTTCTGAGCTGCCGCGACACAGCTGCGGTGCGGCGTTTCGCTACCGCTGCGCCTTCAGCCAGGCTTTGAGATCATCCGCGTCGACCAAGGCGCGCCGATCGCGCTGCAGGGCCTGCAAATCTGCCTGCAGCCACTGCAGGGTCTGGCGTAGCAGGCGACCCACGGTGGCGGGCGTGACCTTCTCGTCGGGTCCCAGGCCCAGCTCGCCGCGTAGCGATTGCACGGTCGCGAGGTTCTCGCGCTCCAGCTCGGCCAGTTGTTCCGTCAGCAAGCGGTTATAGGGCGCCAGCCGGGCCTCGCTAAGCGTGGCCATGCGGGCCGGATCGATCTGTTCGGCCTCCAGCTGCAACTGCAGCAGGTCCAGCAGGCGGTTGGCCGCATAGGCCTCGTTGGCGCGTTGCATCAGAACGGTCTTGCGAGCGCGCTCGGTCGGGTCTTGCTCGCGGTCGGGGTGCAGGGCGCTGGCCAGCTTGCGGTAGATGTCGCGCACCGACTGGCTGGCCTGCTGCGCATCGGCCTCCTGCTGGCGTTGCTTGCTGGTTTTTTTGCGGGCGTTGCGTCGGGCATCGCGTTCGGCTTGGGCACGGGCCTGCGCGGCCTCCATCTCGTCGTGCAGTCGCTGGAACTGCGCGGCTTCGTCCTCGCTGGCATGTTGCGGCGGATCTGCAATGGGGGCCGGGGTGGTGTCGGGCGTGGCCCGCGGCGTTGGGGCGTCGTCGTACTTGTCGTGCAAGGCCTGGTGCGCCTGCCTCAGGGCATCGTCGCCGCCGTGCATGACCGACAGCGACAGCTTGCGGATGCAATCGGCCAGCAGCTTGCGGTCGGCGGCGCTCAAGCCCTTCCAGCCATAGGCAGCATCCAGGAACAGCGCCAGCTCTGCCAGTGCGCCGTACCGTGCATCCAGCGCCGGGCGAAGCTCGGCGTTCCAGCGCTGCCGGTACGGCGGCAGCGCCGCCTCCCACTCCTGCATGAGCGCGCGCTGGGTCTCGATGCGCGCCAGCAGCGCGTTGAAGGTTCTCTGTGCCCCCGACAAGGTTTGCGGCACGGCCTCCGGTATGGCGAGCCCAGGTGTCGTTGCCACGCGCCCGTGGCTCATGCGGCTGTCTCCGTGCGCTGCCCGCTGCTGCTTGCCTTGCCAAAGGGCCGTGTGCTGCTCATGACGGCAGGAAGCCCTCCACCGACAGATAGCGCTCGCCCGTGTCGTAGTTGAAGCCCAGCACCACGGCCTTGGCCGGCAGCTCGGGCAGCTTCTGCGCGATGGCGGCCAGGGTGGCGCCGGACGAGATGCCGACCAGCAGGCCTTCTTCGCGCGCAGAGCGCCGGGCGTATTCGCGGGCCGGTTCGGCATCGACCTGGATCACGCCGTCGAGCAGTGAAACGTCCAGGTTCTTGGGGATGAAGCCCGCGCCTATGCCTTGAATGGGGTGCGGTGCCGGCGCGCCGCCCGAGATCACGGGCGAGGCGGTTGGCTCCACCGCAAACACCTGCAGCCTGGGCCACTTGGCCTTCAGCACGCGGGCCACGCCGGTAATGTGGCCGCCGGTGCCCACGCCGGTGATCAGCACGTCGATGCCATCAGGGAAGTCCGCGATGATTTCTTGCGCCGTGGTGCGCACGTGCACGTCGACGTTGGCCGGGTTCTCGAACTGCTGCGGCATCCAGGCGCCGGGTGTGGAGGCGACGATCTCTTGTGCGCGGGCGATGGCGCCCTTCATGCCATTGGCGCGCGGCGTCAGGTCGAAGCTGGCGCCGTAGGCCAGCATCAGGCGGCGGCGCTCGACCGACATGCTGTCGGGCATCACCAGCACCAGCTTGTAGCCCTTGACGGCCGCCACCATGGCCAGTCCGATGCCGGTGTTGCCCGAGGTCGGCTCGACGATGGTGCCGCCGGGCTGGAGGGCGCCGCTCTTCTCGGCGTCTTCCACCATGGACAGCGCGATGCGGTCCTTGATCGAGCCGCCGGGATTGCCGCGCTCGGACTTGATCCAGACCTGCTGCGTGGCATCGCCGAACAGGCGGTTGATGCGGATGTGCGGCGTGTTGCCTATGGTCTGGAGGACGTTGTGGGCTTTCATGGGTCTCCTTGCGGCAGTGGCTGAACGAAGCCGCCATTGTGGCGGCGTTCGCGGCTCAGGCGCGGGCCGGCAGCCGCGGTCCCAGGGGCGTTCTCCAGCGCTCGGCCAGCAGCACGCCGAAGATGGTCAGCGCGCCGCCCACTGCGTGGTAGGCAGCCAGTGCCTCTCCCAGCGTCAGCGCCGCGATCAGGGCGGTGAACAGCGGCAGCAGGTTGAAGAACAGGCTGGCGCGGCTGGGGCCGATGCGCGCGATGGCATGCATCCACAGCAGCGTGGCGGCCATCGAGGCCAGCACGCCGGCGTAGAGCACCAGCGGCAGGTTGGCCGCGGACAGCCCGGTGCGCGGCGACAGCAGGTACAGCGGCAGCAGCGTGACGACGGCCACCACGATCTGCGCATAGAGCAGCTGCAGTGCCGGGATGGCGCGCAGGTCCCATTTCTTGAGCAGGATGGCGTAGGCGGCATAGGCCAGCACGGCCAGCAGCATGAGCGCGTCGCCGGCGCCGGTGCCGCTGGCCACCAGGCTGCGCAGCTGGCCGCCCGAGACCACGATCAGCACCCCGGTGATCGACAGCAGCGCACCCGCCACGGCGCCCGCGGTCAGGCGCTGGCCCAGCAGCGGGATCGCCAGTGCCAGCACGGCGATCGGGATCAGGGCATTGAGGATGCCCATGTGCGTGGCCGTGGTCAGGTAGGCCGCGTAGTAGGCCAGGCTCTGGCAGGCGACCATGCCGAACAGGGCCAGCACCACGATCCTGCCGGCATGCGGGCGTATCGCCGGCCAGTTGCGCAGCACCGGCCGCAGCATGAAGGGAGTGAACAGCAGGCCGGCCACCAGCCAGCGGTAGAAGCTGATCTCAGCGGGGCCGATGCTGCCGGCCGCCATCTTGCTGACGACGGTGTTGCCGGACCAGATGAGCACGGCCAGCAGGGGGAATGCGTATTGCAACATAGCGAAGGGGTTGAAAGCCGGCCGTTATCATCCCTCTGTCCGTCCTGATGTGTATAGCTGGATTCGGACATATCGTCCGGCGTGTCGGACGATGACAAGGACCCGCATGGACCCGCTGAGCTTGAAGATCCAGGACCTGGAGGGCGTACCCGGGTCGGTCTACTTCCGCTATGACGAATTCGGCACCGGCAGCCACGCCGCGCCGCACAGCCACGCCTGGGGGCATCTGAACTACGCCGCGCACGGCATGCTGCAGATCGATGCCGAGGGCCAGCGCCTGCTGTCGCCACCGCAGTACGCGATCTGGATACCGCCGCAGGTGGTGCACAGCTGCTATGTGCCGCACGCCGTCGTCTACCGCTCGGTCTACCTGGCGCCCGAGCACTGCGCCGATCTGCCGGCAGAACTGTGCACCCTGAAGATCCGGCCCATCATCAAGAGCATCCTGGCCGACTTCGCCGAACGCCAGGTGCACGTGCCCGAGGACGCCGCCGACCTGCGCCTGGCCCAGGTGGTGGTGGACCAGCTGGCGCGTTCGCCGGTGGAGCGCTGCTACCTGCCCTTTGCGCACACGCCGGCGCTGGCCGGCGTGCTCACTGCGCTCATGGCCGATCCGGGCGACCACCGCCCGCTGGCCGACTGGGCGGCCCAGGTGCATACCACCGAGCGCACGCTGGCGCGCCATTGCCAGCGCGAGCTGGGCATGTCGCTGGGTGACTGGCGCCAGCGGCTGCGCTTCCTGCGCGCCATCGATGCGCTGGAGGCGGGCCGGGGGGTGCAGGAAATCGCGTTCGACCTGGGCTATGGCACGGCCTCGGCCTTCATCGCGATGTTCCAGCGCCAGACCGGCACCACGCCCGAGCAGTACCGCCGCGAGTTCTGTGGCCTGGCCCAGCCCGGCTCCCCCGATCGCCGATAATCCCGCTGTGAAGCCTGCTGGACCGCCGCTGGTGCAAGTCTCGAAAGAGCGCACTGGAGGAACGTCCGGACTGCACAGGACAGCGCAGGAGTTAACGACTCTCCACCGTGAGGTGAGGATCAGAGCAACAGAGACGAGCCGATTCAGTTCGGGTGAAACGGGCAATCTCTGC
>Ga0116227_10005477_pt1 | contig 26693 bp, 31 predicted proteins | sample S1TSphgellanicum_FD_89693 | JGI IMG/M metagenome (GOLD analysis project Ga0116227, IMG submission 89693) | Host-associated microbial communities from peat moss isolated from Minnesota, USA - S1T2_Fb - Sphagnum magellanicum MG | ecosystem: Host-associated > Plants > Peat moss > Unclassified...
ATTCCAGCTATATGTTGCAAGATTCGATGACGGCAATCACGTACTTATAAGCGTATGGGAAGAATCCAGTACCTGCTTGACGGAGTAGACAGCAACCAGAGCCAACACGTCCGCGCAAGAGACAACACCTGGGCACTCTTTCTCTAGTTGCTCTTTAATGTCGTCGATCACGAAAAAGTTTCCAAGACTAAAGTTGATAGCCGCGTCCTTCTCGGCCTGGTTCACGTTGGTGGAGTTGATCAGGACAGAAGCATCACACCCTTGCACAAAGCAGTCATGGAAAAACAAGCGCAACTGAGGTCCGGCACTGGTAGGATCGAACGCGAATTCCGCCGCCACAACTTTCTCCACAATCAGCGGCAGCTGAGGACACGTCTTCTTATAGAAATCGAATTCCAAAAGAGGTGCATTAATATAGTACTCATGGGGAACAACAACTGCACTGTAAACTGCCTCAATATTTTCAGCTGCCAAATTCCCCGGCCGGGACCTTGGCACAACTCTAAAGTGAGCTTCCGCCAACTCAGAGAACATCATTAAAATGGCCACAAAAACAACAACAACCGGAAGCACGACATTACTAGAAAAACAAAAACAAAACTTCAGGTAATAGGACAAAGGCCACCCCATGGCGACCCGAACTCTTCTTCTATGTTATGCACACTCAAGTACGCAGCCTAAACCCTTGTAGTCAATTCCTTCTGGTATCTTGTCTGTGCTTTTTGCAGCGGATAGCAGAGCTATTGCAGATGCAACACAACCCTAAAATCACAAAACCACGTCATTGCTGGCTTGCTGGCTTTGCTTCCGTCCTTCCTTCCTGTGCAGTTGCCGACAACTTGGCTTGGAAGTTGGTTCTAGTACTGACTGCGCTTCGAGCTTCGAGGGTACTGAGCTTGGAAAGCATTCGAAATCGTGGAAAGCCGCGTTCCGAGCTCCGCACACTTGAAGCTTTGATGAGGAGCAATGAAGATGGCTACGGCGTGGCTGCAGAAGCAGTTATAGCGCTCTTTGCAGTTCATGCCATCAGCCCTGGTTTTTTATTGGCGACATTTCGCCAAAAACAGAAAACTCAAAATTCAAGAATTAAACGTGTTGTTTTGGGTTTAGGGTTTTCAATCGCCGGAAATGAGAAAACAAAAAAACTTTTTAAAAAATCGCCAGATTTCTTTACTTGGTTTTCAGATTGTAGCCAAAAAAAAAAAGAAAAAAGAAGGATGATGATTCAGTATTTTTGCTCTGATTTCTCTAGCTATAGCCAGATTTGGCTAAAATATTCCTACAGATTAGGGGTGATCGCCACTTTTTCTTTTTTTTTTCCCACATCTTCTTCCTAAAATGACAGAGCCATTTTGGCTACAAACAAAAACTCCTAAAAAAAAAAACCACTTGTTCAACTTCCCAGACTCGTGGAGGTCGAGGAGCAGGTCCTACATACGGTCAGGTACATACGGTCTTGTCATACGATGGCAATTTTGGATACAATACGCATACCAGTGGAAGATCGTATGCATATGTGGTCCTTTTCAGACGGTGGGAAATCAGTTAATGAAATTCATTTAGGTATCTATTTTCATAAATAGTGGGAAATATACATATTCAAATGGTGTTTTCCAGTGATTTTTTTCTTGGGTGGGAAAAATTTACCATTTTGCGAAAGAAAATCTTTTGGAAAAACAATATTCTGTCTCAAATTGCTTTCTTTTTGGGAGAAAAAATCACCAAAAATAAGATTTTTTTTTGTTTTAAAAACCACCAAAAATCATCACTATTGCTTATGACATGACTTACGGGTGCTTAAGGATTTCTACTTTCATATTTTGAATATCAGAAAAAATTTAACTAAATATATTTATGGATTTAGTCAAAATTTCTGATATTCAAAATATGAATGTAGAAAGCCTTAAGCACAGATAAATTTGACCACTAGTAACTTTTCTTTTTCTTTTTTTTTTTGGTGAAAATTCGCCATTTTTCTATATATAAAAAATCCCGAGCAACATGGTCAATGGAACATTTTGGAAAATTTCCAAAAACATTGCTACATTTGAGAAAGAATGTTATGAAATTGCCAATATTTTTGGAGGATTTGGGCAGATTTTTACTTTTTTTCTAAAATCTTCATATTTTGCTAATAGCTTCTTGCGATTCACCAACATGTAACAGAATTCCTAGATTTTATATTTCTCTATTTGTCTTGTAGCCAGGTTTTTTTTGCTACATACTAGGACTTAGGATAGAATCCATCTTTTAATTTAGGGATTACTTACATATGTGGCTGTGGCTCTTGCTAATGATCTCAAAGCCAAGGACATTTGGTGTATTATAAAACCCCGGTTGGGGGCATTCCTAGAATAAGGGCCAAAGGATTAGGCCATAGCCTATCTAGGTTTGGCTTCCACATATTTGGTACATCCTTCACTTGTGGGCTTGACACATTAAAAAAAACAGGACATGAACATTGTCACAAACCTAAACATATATAGATAATGAAGTGTAGGAGAGGGAAGGGTTCTTACACCTACTCATTAGGAGTGATTGAGATCTTATGCCTACTTGTAGGTGAAAGATCAAGGAGGCATGAGATACTGAGCAGTCTTAGCAAGTAGAGAGCATCTCCACTGGTGCTCAGTATGTGACTCCAGACAGTAAAATTTAGTACAAAAAAGTCAAAAGTTTAGCTCAGGAAATTGGTTTTTCTGCACCAAATTCGTACACCTTGCCGTGGGTTGTAAAGGGCTCAATACAGTTGTACACCTCCAAAAAAGAGTATAATAAATTGGACGTGACTGCGGCTCAGTATTTCTGATTGGTCGATCATAACTGATTGGTCGAGGTGGTTTGCTGTAAGTAGTCCCCACGTATATGCAGCTACTGTTACAGTTTTATTGGTGGGGTTGCCACAAAAAAAACAGTTAAACTTAGACATTTAATTTTATTATCCAGAGTGACATACTGAGCACCAGTGGAGACGCTCTTAGGAGGGATATTCATAGATGTAAGAGGGCATCCTCCAGATACTCTAGGAAATTTCTTTGAGTGCTTTTCTCGATGAAGGAATAGACAATAAACATGGGTTCTAAAATAATCTTATAAATAACTGGTATTGTTGCCTAGTGATGTGCTCCTTTCAAAGTCAATAAGTTAAGGTGCTAAGAATGAACTGGATTTTGTTGTGCACAAAATCCAGTGTTGGGTGGGCATCAAAATCCTTGTGATACCCATGCAGGTTTTTAAAAAGGTTCTCAGCCTGAAAATTGGAGATTATCATCTCTTGTGAGAATTATCACCTTGAAGGAATTGGCAAGAAAGAACCAACAACATCTTGAGAACTGCCTGCGCTTCTAATTAGTGTTGCCAATTATTAGTATCAGTGATTTGTTTTGTTCAAGTCTAACTAGTAATTATTGTGGCTACACAATTTACTAACAATTAGCATAGGTGACTAATGAAGGAATATGAATGTTCAAATCTCCATATGTTGCATGTGTTGAAAGAATATCGATGTTCAAATCTTCATATGTTGCATGTGTTGAGTGCATATTTACAAAATTTGCATTTGCACGAGTGTATTTACAAGACTTGGAAGAAGTGTTTGCTAGGTACAAACCGGTGTTGGTCGAATATTCTGATTGTCAGGTATGAATTGACAATTTCAGATCCGAGTATTTGAAACCTACTCGGACCTAGGTTCACATTTGGGAACCAAGTAGAACTGGAATGAAGAGGTTTCATCAAAGTTTTGGAACTGGGGTTGAATTGACCCCTGGTTTTAGAAGGTTTAAAAAATCAAAACCAGACTTGTGGGTCACAGGGTCCAATTCCAAGTTGCGATTTTAATTAGAATTGAATTTGGTTTTTCATTAAAAAAAACCAAGTTCTAGTTCCAATTCCAAAATAAGGATTTAATTTTTATGGTTTGAGTTTTGTGTTTTTTGGTTTATCCAATGTGTTTTTTTCACCTATGTGAACAAAAGAAATCACTTGTGGGCCCCCAAAGGTGCAATCCCATTTGTTTTCTTCACCTATATGAATATAAAAAACTCACTTGTGAGCCCATAAGTGTGTAATATCCTTTGTTTTGTTTTGAGTGCAAAAAAATCACTTGCAAGTTTACAAGGATGCAATATCATTTTTTTTTCTTCACCAATGATATTGCATCCTTGTAAGCTTGCAAGAGATTAATGATTAAGGTTTTTTTTTCTATGTAAGGGGTATCGTAGGGCGATTTTCTAAGTGGCACACTAGCAAGATTTCACACCACAAAAAAAAAGAAGTTGTTTCCCTTCCTATCTTTTGCTTATGTGTGTTGATTCATTTTTTATTGTGAGAAATTATTCATATGATTTGACAACAACGATAAATTGGTATGATTACCATATTCAAATTGAATGGAAAGACATAATTTTCTTTTTTACACCACCCTTTTGATATGTCTTCTAACCTTTTTTGTTTTTTGGTGTAGAGAAATAACAATTATAATAATTTGACAAACTATTGGGTTGTTGCGTAGCAATTATGTTACTTTGAAAGTGGTAGCAAAATTGGTTTTAGATGTTTGAGAGTTACGATAGATTTGTTTGCCCAATAAGTGGCCATGCCTACAAAATTGTGACAAACATGAATACAAGATAGATGTACTAGTTACACTTCAAATTATTGAATCTAAAAATTCAAATACACACATTAATAAACATTCAAGGGAATTGAACCTCAACATTGAAAGGTCATGGCCATGTAGTAGAAGAGTCATACGCCCACATAAAGATCCCATAAACAAATCCCAATGTTGAAACATCCAACCCAACACCCACAAAACTAGATAATGGATGGCCATGATCCTAACCAAACTAGCAACTTTTTCTTCCACCCACACAATGCATACAAAAATCATATAATTTGCATTTTTGGAAAAAACTATAAACACCACAATAGAAGAATTTGCCTTATAAGATGCAAATGGCAACTTTGAAAAAAAGAAAACTATGATTCTAGATAAGCCTAACCATCTATATGGCACTTCATGTAAACTTTCTTCCATGTTACAATGGCTACATCATTAAAAAAAATAGAGATTGTGTATAAGTTATGGGTGAACATGCACACACACAAGTTAAGATGCGTGGTCAATTGATTATACAACTTACTTTTCATGAAAACTAATTTGTTGAAGGTCTTTTCATCCTCCAGTGAACCCAATATTTGCACCATAACTATTTTCACAACTTTTATATATTCATTTAGTTTTTGAATTAGAAGTGGAAAATATTGGATCTTTAACCACATTCAAATGATTAGGTTCACATTTGTTGGTTCCCACGTCATTGTTTCAACATTATGATTCATGGTGAGTTTGAAATAAAAAGTGTGCACATCCAACAACCTTGAATCCAAAAGCCTAAGATCCATACCCCCTTCCCCCTTTTATTTTTTTGTCAACACAAAATGCCACCTTTAATTTTATCCAAATGGGGAAGAAGTTTTTGGTAATTTTCTTTCACATAACCAATAATGTTGAGGTAGCTTCTAAACATGTAACCTTCATTGTCTCAAACAGGGTAGAGTGGTTAGTCAAATTCGCATGAAAGCTTATCATGGTAGGGGTTCAAAAAAAAGAAAAAGTATTCCAAGACTTTTGTGCAATTACTTTTTACAAATAACATTTATTTGAAACAAATTTAAGTGAGAAAAAATGAATAGTCCAATTTAAGATCATTCATGTGATGGTAATGAGTTTTCACATTCACACATAATTGTGTATCGATATTTTGGTTTATAGCTAGAAACGCTAAAAATCCCAAAATGAGTTTTAATGGATAATCAAACATGTTTTTTGACAAGATTATTTCTTGCTCATATGACTTGCACCTAAAGCTAAACATTTTGAACTCATTGAACATAGTTTTTTTATCAAATGGTCCAAAAAATGAGTCCTTTTGCCTCGTAGCCCTTTCCTTCAAAATTTCAACACTTTGAAATTTTTGTATGATTTGGTTTTTCATCAAGTTCATCCAATGAACATGTACTTTCAAAAAAGGGGGCATGTTTTTGTTGTACAAAGAGTTTGAAATCAATTGTATGATTTTATGCATTCCTTTTTTTCCTTTAAAAAAAGGTGTAGTTTAGACACTTGATATAATTAATTATAAGACTCAAAGTGACATTTACATGGTATCCAAATTATTTTAAAATATATTTTTTAATTTAACAATAATCATTTTATCTATTGGTATACAACAATCCACTACACCTACAAAAATGTAAGATAAAAACAAATCTAAAGTTGTCTTTTGAGTCCTTTAAATACATGTCATTCCTTTTTGGTACCCCAATCATGAATACACCCATGACCATATGCACCATTAGAACCTCCACAATAATGGAACCTATTATTTTGGCCACCAAGATTAAATGCCAAGTATAATACTAGGTAAAAATCAACATTAGAATTGTTTGAAACTCAAGTGAGGGCAATTGTTCATTTCGGTGTTCAACAACAATAGTGAACTAATGGAAAATGGAATCATCATACTTCTAGAATGGATCAACATAAAATTAATATAATTCAACTTTTATCGATTTGAGTACATCAATGAATTCATTTACATAAAAACATCTCATCTTCAAGCAAGTTTTATCAAAGTGTGACCGACTTCCAACATTAGAAGGATGCATGGTAGTCAACCCATAACTAGTTCCAAATCACATATAAGATTTAGATTTTCCCAAAGAAGCTTGCTTTTGGTGGATCTATGTGCATCTTCATAACAAACAACTTGTATCCACTTAACACCCATTTCAAAAGGCTAAACATCAATATCCAATGGGTTTTCGCACAATCCAACAAGGTTCATAGATTTGAATACCTTTTTTCAACTATGTGAAAAACTGCATGCAAGGATTGTAGCATACCTTTAATGCACATAACCAAGGACAACTTTCTCAAAACCAAGATAACAAGGTTGGTTCAATGTGTCATGTAATGCACACCAATGAAGTAAAAGGTAAGTTGTTCCTTTGTTTGTGTGATCACCTTAGCCCAAATGCCTTGAAACATTGAATTGTGTTCAAATCAAAAACAATTTATTTGGAGGCCATGGCATCCAAAATAACACCTTTGATTTTGTTTAAAGTTTCATCCATCTCAACCCTATCAAATGTCAACATAATTGTAATAAATTTCCAAATATTCATCACATATATGTGGATATTGATCCATTTTTTAGGATCAATAATATCACTTCATTTGCACTAACAACAACATAATTAATCTTTGAAATATTTAAAATTGCCTTGGAGAGGACCACATTGTGCATGGCCTTTGCAAATTGCTTGCCACTACCATTTGACCAATGGTTTAATGAGGTATTTTTGACCTTTAACAACAAAAATAACTGCCTCAATGATTCATACTCCAAGATAGGTATCCCATGTAAGAGAATGTGCATGACCAAAAAAATCCAATATTTCATTTAAACCCCCAAATGAAACCTGAATTGCACTAAAGTCATGACAAACTTAAAATTGCGCATAGAATGTCTTCTCATTTTTGCAATGTGTTGTGTCTTGATTATAGTAATCATCCCCAATGAGAATGCTTGTTGTGGTTATTGTTGATTTTTGACACTTGTTGGCATGCTTTTAAAACATGTCAAACTTGAGAGCTAAACAATTTGTATTTCCCTTGATCTTGCTAAAGATTATGGATTGAGCTCGAACAATTAAATTGTTGTCTCCAATAACTAGTTCTACCCATGGAAAATAACAAACCCATGTGTTTTAAAACACATGATTTTTTTCAAAAAGTTTCTTGGGTTTCTTTTTAAAAAGCTCACAAACTATATCAATAGGTTCATTTCCATCTTTCCTCTCAATATTATTATTGTAATACCTTGGCCAATTTGACAGTCAACTATTAATTGAATATTTAATTAATTTTTAAAAGTTCAATTCAACATTTTTTAAAAATTAAAATCATTTTCATAAAAGTATTAAATAATCTTTTAACATTTTGACAAGGATGAAGATCATCTAAGATTACTCAAACCCCACCATGTCCCTTAACTAGAAAATCCACCTATTAGGGGCGGTGCTTAACATCAACCAATTAGGCTTTGTCAATTTGACCTACAAATGGAATCACAAATCCAATGTATGAATTCCAGACTTTTATCTTTCTTTCTTTCATTTTTTTCTCCAAAATCCTCTCCCTCCAAAATCTAACCATTTTTGAAACCTATGATATCCCCTTGAGAATGGGGTTGTAAATCAAAAATATCGTTTTGCCAAGAACCCGAAAGGATAACATGCATGACCCATCTCAAATCTCCAATCTACTAGCACAAAAATCCAAAGAAAAATTGTGAAAAAAAACAACAACTACAAGACATATTACCAATTTTGCCAAGCCCATTGCAGTGTTTGCATACAATTTGAGACAAGTCCTTCCTTGCAACATTTGCATTAAATTTAGTTCCTGGATTTATTATAAAACCTACCCCATCACAATATGGGCATTTTCATTCCCCCCCATTCATCCCACACCCCCACATTCCAAATAATAAAAACAAAAGTCAGCACGACTACAAATTTTGCAACTCCATAAGCACATGCCTCCTCCATCAACAACTATTATAAAAAAATCATTTGTAAAAAAAAAACCGTATATATCAGTGTAAGTAGTTTTAAGGTCTGAAATTGTTATGGAATTTTGCAATTCAAAACAAAGCCTAATTTCAAAAGCACTGGAACTCATACATGAACAAAACACATTAGGAATCTCTATAAAGTTTTGTTGAATGGGTGAAGGAAGAAAAAAAATCATTTGCACTTGGGTTTACAAATCCTTCCAAGGTGAGAAAATGGGCAAAGTAGTTCCAACAATGGCGATGACAATAGCTCCAACAATCAAATAATTAGTGCCTTTTGCAAACATATCTTTGATAACACACACAAGTCCACTAAACTGCCACAACCCTCCCACCTACTTCTTCATTACCATCCTCAAGCTCTAAATCCTTACTAATCCACCACTTGTTGGTGTTGTCCTCTTTCCAAGTTGTCAATGCACACTAGTTGGAAGCAAACTCCACAGTTACGACCAAAGTTGAAGATAACAAAGCTGAAAGCAAAGTGTCCACTCCATAGTTCATATTCTAAGTATTGCCATACCCATAAGCTCCACTTGTTGTAGCACAAGAAAAACCACTTTCAATGGAACAAAACCAAATGAGTAAGGAAACAAATTAGTATTACTTCCATCGGCTTTAGATCATCACCAAAATCAAAAGACCTGAAAAGGAAAAAAAGATTCAATTCAACTCAAGTGTTGTAATTGTTCTATCCAATCCCTTGAATTCATAAGTTTTATGTGTACTTTACCTTATGTGCCAAAAACATCAGAACCACCATAGAAAATCGCATGATCGGAGCCCTAATTACTTCTTGTGTACCCACCATAATGAATTATAGGAATAAAATTTCACAAACCCAATTACAAGCGCAACCACCACTAATAGTTGCAAGTAATGCAAACAAGACATTGTTACAAACTAAAGTGAGCAATAATAGTTATTGCAACTAGTTTTACCCATCATAACCCAACAAGAAGAAAAAAACACCAACGTGGAATGATAGCTAGGGTTTCCAACACTTTCGACATGTGACAACTAAGGTTTTCAAAATTTTCGACATAATCATCCAGTAATTATTAAAAATTTTGAAAAAAATATAGATAGTATAATTAGTGTTGAACTAGCCAAGGTACTACAATATTTGATTAAGGTATTCAAAGCTCCTTGAATGTTAAATCCCACATGGGGTAACAATTTTGAAGTTGACTTGGGCTTACCACTAAAAAAATCTTGATTTCAAAGGGTTTTTTGGCATTTAAAGTCGAGCCATTACTTTGAGATAAAATACAAGAGACAAAATTCAAAAATGTAGTTTGCAACCTTAATATAACACACATAGACACAAAAATCAACAATGTGACATAAAATGGACAAAGGAAATCTAGAGGAACCTAATTGAATTTTCCTTCGCAAATTGATTTAAGGCTGTGCATTGTAGTTCATTTTGTTCACTTTAAGTAGCAAGCTTGTAATAAAAAATAACATTGCCACTTAAATCAAGTACAAATTTACTAATGGTGCTCTTGCATGTTACGCCTCCCCATTACGTAAGTTGTAACCATTAACACAAAACCATTGCAGCTTTAATTAATGTTACTAATAAGAGTAAGAAAAAATTCACATAAAACATGATTAACGAAAAATCTACATTAAAACCTTGGTGACAAAAAACCCCTCACTTGTAAGCTTTGAATAACTCTTGGGGGGAATAAGATTGGAGAAAAATTCAAAGAGTATATAACCCAATGATTGACCCCATCCAACAATGTACAGACAATCCAATTTCTAATCAATGATGGGGATAGGCAATGGCCATTTGTTCAACGACAAGGGGTGTGGTGAAGGGAGATCTATTTAATGGTAGGATTGGTGAACGTAGGTTTATTCAATGATAAATTGGCAAATGCAAGTTCATTGAATAGCCAAAATTGGCGAACAAAGATTTATTGAATGGTTGGGATTAATAAACAAGATTTATTAAATAGGTTGAATTAATGCTTGAGATATTATGACAAAGGCTATTGTTACCTTTTCCTTTTACATTGATGGTAATGGCACAAAGTAACAATATGTTGTCTTTTAGGTAAATAAATAATCATGACATCTAATAAGGCCATGACATGTGGTAGGACACGGGGCAGCTTTTAGGCAATTTTATCAAATTAAAATTAAAAATTGCAAAGGGCATTTATTAGGGCACAATAACTAGGAGTTGCTGGTGACTTCACAAGTTGGAATGCGAGGAAAGAAGAATGGAACATGCCTATGGATTTGGTAAGATAATTTTGTTGGCAAAACCAACTGGGTGGTGAATTGAGTTTTGTGAAAAATGTGATTTGTAACTTGATGTAATTAGATTATTACTTATATAATTGCCTATGGGTTAAGTTTGGTAATTTACTTAATGGTTGGATTTCATAATATAATTATGGTTTGGTCATAACTTCAATTAATGTGCATGACTTTCACATGATAATTCATGTGAAAAATCTTTGTCACATTAATGTGCATTCACTCACACATGATAATTCATGTGAAAAGTCTTTGTCACATTAATGTGCATTCATTCACACATGATAATTTATATGGAATTTTTTTGTCACATTAATGTGCATTGATTCACACATGATAATTCATGTGCAAATACTTATTACATTATTACACATGTTGAATCACATGGGGAGCCATGTGATGTGTAGACTTTTGAAATTTTCTTATTTAATTTCCTTTTGGTTAGCATATAAATGGGTATTTGTGACCTTTGGAAACACTTTCATTTGATGAGAACAAATTATTGTATGAATGCAAAGTTTTATGGAATATAATTGTGAAAAGAATTGAAATTTGAATTTTCAAAGGTAAGGTTTATGATTATGTGAAACACATGGTAGGAGAATGGCGTGGCATAATAGTTACATGTGATTTAAAATTAGTGAGAAAGTATAAAAAAATAACAATAACATTGTTAAATAAACTTTAGGGGTGTCTTGGGGCACAAAGCCATGAAAGAACTTATCTAATTTTTGTTAGAATCGATGCATTGGTGTTAGAACATTTCACCATTGGTTTATTGTTGGAACTATGACAATAAGTGAGATATGAACAAGCAAAGATGTTTGATGAAGCTACAGAGGTGGCCAAGAAGAAAGAGGAGAACATGGAAGAAATTTTACAACCAATCGTGCAATCCATGTTGAAAGCAATTCATTTCTTTATTGAACCAAAGTTGCAAAAACATTTAGAAATAAACTTTCACATGGAATCAGCCATGGAGAAGATGATAAATGAAGTGAACCAGTTGAACTTCCATTTATTGTAACCAAATGCTAACAAAAGCAAAAACTTAAAAAGGGACTTATCAATAGTTCAATGTTACAAATGTCGGAAAATGGGACATTATTCAAGAGAATGTCCAAACTTGCCTATTAGAGAAAATGTGAGTTCTTCTACTTGAAGGGTTTTTGTAGAAGAAAAGGGCAAAATTCAAGCATATTTAATTGAACCAATGAATCATGGGCAAGAAAAGGCTTTGATGGGTTTGGAAAAGGAGCCTTGAAATTTTTGAGGATGTCTTTGATGTCATGGCCCAAATTAAATGACTAGTGGAAGACGCCCTTCATCTTGACGTAGGTGTTAAAATGTTTAAGGAGATGGTGAAAAAACTAAAAGAAAAAAAAACAAGTCGACGGTGTCCAAGGTTTAGACTCCAAAATTTTCCAATTTGTAGATATTTTGGTCCTTATTCGATGGTGAAAGATGTGGGATAACAGAAGGTAAACATCATCATTGGATAATTGGTAGTGATGGTGTTGTCAGCTTGAAGGGAATTAAGGAAGGGGTTATTAACACCTAAAGTCCCAAAGGTACCCACACCTTTGATTGCCGTAGTAACTAAACATAAATGTGATCAAATCATTGATGTGCAATGTAATGGATCAATGTTATGCGAAGTGTTGGTGGATGGAGGGGTAGGAATCAATGTGATGACAATTTTTGGAATGAGGTACTTAGGGTTGATAGATCACTTTAATAACCCTAAAAATGGTTAACAAACAGGTTGTTAGGCCAGAAGTGGTAATTAACAATGTTGCAATCATTGTAATGAGGGTTTCTACCATTGTGGATTTCCATGTGGTATTGGAAGAAGATGGGGCTTACTTAATGATATTAAATAGGCCTTTATTAACAAAATCACATGTAAAGAAATATTGGGGCGAAGGATACATGACCATTGGAGTTCATCCTAACCGATAAAAAGATCCATTTGCAAATTTTGTGAAGAATTCTGGAAGAACAAATGAGTATGATGATGAATCAGAAATAGACCAAAGTTCTAGTTTTAAAAGGATTTACACATTTGATTCTAATGAAGAGGAAATGGGGTTATATACTTTGGAAACAATCCCCAAGGTTGGAATTTTGTCCCTAGTAGATCAAGGAGTTCAAGGGGATAATGACTAATCAATTCCATATGTGTTGAGCAAGATTCAACTAGGACTATATCTTCACCTTAAGGAAAGAAGACAATATAAGGACTTAATGCATAAGTATATCCATTTGTTTGTTTTTAACTACAAGGACTTTAAAGAAGTCACCATGGAGCAACACAAAATTGAGTTGTTACCAAATGCTAAACTAGTCAGGACTAAGCAAGGGAAGTGGAATCCCATATACATTGTAATGGTGAAAGATAAATTTGACAAGTTGTTAGAAGCAGGGTTCATTAGACCTATGAAGATAATTGAATGGGTTTTTCATGTGGTATTGGCATTAAAAGAAATGGCGAGCTAAAGGTATGTGTCAACTACAAAGCTTTAAAGATAATTAAGAAAAATCGATAACCTTTGCCATTTTGTGAAAAAAATTTACGAGAGGTAACAAAGATTGATATGTACACATTTGGAGATGGGTACAAGGGCTACCATTAAATGAAATTGTTCCAAAGGATCAATTGAAAACCACATTCACCACACCATGGAGAACATTTAGTTACACAGTAATGCTGTTTGGTTTGTGCAATGCTCTAAAAACATTTCAATGTTTGATGAACAAGGTCTTTAACCATTCGTGGGCCTTTTTTTACAAGTTTTTATTGACGACTTAGAAATTATAATGATAAAGCTTTTCACTTTACCAAACTTGAGTTAATTTCTCAATGTTTGGATGATTTAGGAATGACTTTGAGCCCTGAAAAAACCATAATTGATTTTTCAAAAGGGAATATGGTCGGGTACATTGTGTCAAAGGATGGGGTAGCCATAGGTCCTGATAAGCTTGATAAAATTTCAAAGCTTCCCTTCCCCACCATAAAAAAAACCTTTTGAGGTTTTTTGGGGATCATGGGTTGTTATTGAAGGTTCATACACATTTTTGTGGCCAAAGCACGTCCTTTGACATGATTCCTACAAGAAAATGCACATGCACCAATGGAGGATGAAACATCAAAACATGCATTTGAACAACTCAAATCAGCTTTTCAAGTTGCACCAATTCTTTAGACTTTAGATTGGAACAAAACATTTTTAGTATATTGTGATGCATTTGAAGAAACGATGGGGAGCATAATGTCCCAATTATATGAAAATGGGCATGACCATCCCATTCATGTTATTATTAAGAAATTAACTTCAATAAAGAAAAATGATATTATGACCTAATAGGAAAGTTTTGCAGTTATTTTCTTTTTTAAGAAATTTCGCCAATTGTTGAGTTACAAGGCCAAAATTTTGACAGATCACAAAGCCCTAACCTATTTGGTCAACAAATCCAACCCAAGTGGTCAACTTGCTAAATGGTTATTGTTAATGGAAGAATTTGATTTTGATGCTATCCATCACCCAAAAAGGTGGCATGGTAATGTTGATGGTCTTACAAGGGCATATGAAGGATTGGGTGATGTTTTAGAGGATGATGATTTTCTAGATATAAAAATAATGACCATCAATGCAAAAAAGGTGCTTGAGGAATATCAAAAAATCATTTAACACTTGGATGGCATGAGGTTTTCAGTTAGACTGATAAAGGTGGTGCGAACATGGATTGCACATAAAAGTTGAAATTACTTGATAATAAGGGACTAGTTTTATTCCAAGGAAGGGAGGGTGTTTTGCGACAAGCCATTGGAAAAGGTGAAACCTCACATTTTTTGTATGAATTTCATGATGAGTTCTGTGGAAGCCACTTTGTAGGACAAATCATAGTAGAAAATATTTTGATTTATTGGCCCACGATCTTCAAGGATGCTCATGATTATTACAAAAATTGTGATGTATGTCAAGTTTATGCACAAAGGTCTATTTAGAATGGCCCTTCACACCCCATACCACCTTTGGGACCTTTTGAAAAATGAGGAGTTGATTTAATGGAGCCATTGCCAATGATTAAAAAAGAGCATCGATTCATTGTGGTTGCCATAAATTGTTTCACAAAGTTTGTAGAAGGACATGCCTTAAAAGCTTTAATGAAACAAGAAGTAACACAATTTCTGTATGAATGAGTTTTTATCCAATTTGGGACACCACTCAAAATTGTTTCTAATAATGGTCCCCAATTTTTGAATGAGGTTATGGAAAACTTGTTAACATGCCTTGTAGTGAGGTTTACCATTATGTATAAACTTAACACTAATGGTTTAGTAAAAATAACTAATAAAACATTGTGTTTTATGTTAGCAAAAAAGGCTGAGGTTCATGTAAATATTTACGATTGGGATATCAAGATTCACCATGTTGTGTGGGTTTACAACACCACATATAAAATTACCATGGGGTATTCACTTTTTCGTTTAACCTATAGGATGGAGGCTTTCTTTTACCCATTGAGTTGGAAGTAATGACCTTACACATTGCCACAATGATGAAACTTCCCTTGGATGAATATCAATGCCATCAATTGTTACAATTTAATGAATTGGATGAATTACAGTTGAAAGCCCGCCAATCCATTGAGGTCGCGTAAATTTAACAAGAAAAAGGTTTTGATAAGAAGGTGAAAAAGAGGGAGTTTGAAGAAAGTGACCTTATCATGATGTTTGACATTCGATATCATCGTAAGGCTAATAAAAAATTGTTGCCCAAGTGGTTTGGACCTTTTATCATCAAGAATGTGTTTACAAATAATGAGTTTTATGATTTCAAAAATGTTGATGGCTCATTATATTTAGATTGTGTTAATCATGACAAGTTGAAAAAAGTTTTGGATATATGATCCATAGTGAGTTTGGGAATGATATAACTTGATGTAATTAGATTATTATTTATGTAATTACTTATGGGTTAAATTTGGTAATTTACTTGATGGTTGGATTTTATAATATAATTATGGTTTGGTCATAGCTTCAATTAATGTGCATGATTTTCACATGATAATTCTTGTGGAAAGTTTTTTTCACATTAATTTGTAATGATTCAAACATGATAATTCAGGTGAAAAATCTTTGTTAGAGTATTATGCATGGATTCACACATGATAGTTCATGTGAAAAATCTTTGTCACATTAATGTGCATTGATTCACACATGATAATTCATTTGCAAAGTCTTTGCACATTAATGCGCATGTTGAATCACATGGGGAGCCATGTGATGTGTAAACTTCTGAAAATTTCTTGTTTAATCTCCTTTTGGTAAATATATAAATGGGTATTTCTGACCTTTGGAAACACTTTCACTTGATGAGAACAAGTTGTTGTATGAATGCAAAGTTTTATGGAATATAATTGTGAAGGAAATTGAAATTTTAGACTTTAAAGGTTTTGGTAAAGTTTATGATTATGTGAACTACACGATAAAAAAATAGTGTGACATAATAATTACACATAGAAAATAAAAAGGTGAAAGGTTATTTGTGCAAAAAAAAACATAGATTCTCATAGCTATGTAATAAACATAAATAGTTTTGATTCTATATTCACTTGTTAATTTACAAATATAAACTTTGTCAAGATTCAACCCATGGATGGGGTATGGTAACCTTTTTAACCTAATACATCATATCATATCATATCATATCATAGTACTAGTACGTACACCAGTTGAACAACAAGGTGCCTAATAATTAAGAAAAATTCAATTATGTTTCGCAATGAAATTAATAATATTTTACAATTTGGCATCATATTAAATAATGAAGCTTTTAAGTTTGAGAACTTCATTCAGATTTTTGGCATGGCAAGCATATATATATTCCAGAATTTTCAACAATTCCAATTTTTTTTTAATTAGTACATAATCAGCCTAGGTAGTAGGCTATTCATCATTTATGTTGTCCCATAATGATTTTCAATTTGAAACATATGAAATGCTTATGTATGGTGAGTGGATGATGAATATATGTAGTCCATGGATGAAATTCACAAAGGTGGACTGCAAAAGATCCAGAGAACAGAAAAGTTTTAGGTGGGTGGGGCAAGTTAAGCCTTTCTGAGAAACTTTGGTGGCTCTAGAAAATTGCTACAATTAGGGCTCACCCTAAACAGATAGTGAAATAACTCCCTTCTGGCCACAGTAACCAGCACCCACCAGCGCACCATGAAGGATGAATGGTAGGTGATGAGGAAACAGTTTTCTGTTGGGTTTCAGTTCCCTAGCTAACCATAGTGGTGAGCTCACTTGCTTTTTGTTCTCTACATACTTACTAACAACTCACAAGCAGGTTGTTAGTAGGTAGGTAGGTAGGTAATAAAAAAAGCCCTTACAAATGTATAAACCATCTACTTACTTACCTAGTAATTACCTATTTTTCTCCCTACCTGCCTATGTTTGAGACATATTTCTTACAGAATTGGTTACCAAGGTGAAACCAAAGATTAACTCAGTTGAGGTTCATGCACAACTGGAGTAATAATGGGCATCCAGTGGATGGATGGTGCACTCGTGGGTGTTGGTTCACTGTGGCCCTTTCTTCATTGAATTTCTAGTGGAAAAGGAAGTTTGCTACACAAAATTTTCTGCCGAAACCCTAAGCGTGAAATCTGTTTTGAACCAGCACCTGGTGAAATGCTTCTTCCTTGGGGTTCTGGGGCTCTCATTTGTTCAGGCTATGAATTTAATAGCTCTGAATTTGTAATGAAAAAGGAGGCCATTCATGAGTAGTACCGATTGTTTTGAAAAACTCTGTGAAATCTGGCTAGAAAGTTATCCTCAAGTAGCTTCAAGCCAAGTGCTCCATTAAACCAAAAAAAAACCCTCTTATTAATTTGTCAACACGTTTCACACTAACACATGAAAATCAATGTATTGTGTGCTCATCTATTGACTTTCCATTCGAAAATTTTATATTAAAAAATCTAATATATATGTGCTTTTCTATTGAGTTTTTATTCAAAGATTTTATATACAATTTTTATATATTATATATATATATATATATATATATATATATATATATATTAAAGAAATAATTATATATGCATTTGTTTCTTGACTTTCTAGCATCTAAAGGGACTAGTCCCTAGTTTACACTTACCTCAACACTTCACACAGGTGATCAACAAAACTCCCATATCCAATTTGTAGGAAAACTACTACCCATAGGCCAAAAGGTCGTACATATTATAAGTAGAAGATGTCAACCCAACAATGGACTTGACTCGTTGTTTTTCTTTTGGTCAAATTGATGCATATTTTATTAAGAATATCCTGTCCAACTGAAGTGGTTTATTTTTATTTATTTATAATTTTTAAATTTTTTTTTAATGTAGCCTCAATGGTAACAATCCAGAGTTGATAAATTTCCCAAATATGGCTATATGGAAGTAAAAGAATTTAAGCATCTTTCTATATTGTTGGCTATGTATTGGAACCTAATGTAAAATCTTTTGATAATTTAAAGTAGATGAATGTGTAATCTGAAAACTCAAGAAAAACCTTTTTTTCCTGACCAAAACATTGCCTGTCCAACATTAGTTTGCAAGACACAAAGGAGGAAACCAAAGGACCCAACGATGTGCCCTTGTGCTTGCCGGGCTCCTAATGTTGACTCATATCCTAACTCCTAAATTACCAATGTCACACACACAAGGTTAACTTTGTATCCATTTGGCTTTGTCAAATTCAACTTGTTAACTTGCCCAGACTCATTGCACAAATTAAGATTAGCCTCAAAGCGCCTATCCCTGAACATGCCCTAAGCATTCCCAGGTTCCCAAGGGGCAACACTAAGCGACGTCCCAGGACAACTCATAAGTTATCCTCAGGACATCAAGTAGGCTATCTTGAAGGAAAAGAAAGCAAGATGACATTGCCTAGTCTTGAGGGAAACCGAATTCCTTAAGGGTTTTATTCAGGTGACATCTTGTGTTGCCCTAGGACAGCCCCAATTGTTGCGAAAGGGTTTTAATGAGACAACACCTTGTTATGAAGAATATGCCCATAAGCATGGGCTAACTTAACCCATGTCTGGTGTGATTGTACTATGTAAGAGCATATCTAGTGGTGGTCAGTATGTGACCCTGCAAAAATATTTTTCACATCCAAGTTTAGTTATTTACAAATTTGCAAACCAGCCTATAAAACTGAAACTGGGACAGCAAATAGGTGGGGGACTACTAATAGCAAACCACGTGGACCAATCATTATGATGGGCCAATCAGAAACACTGAGCAGCAGTTGGATCATTTTATTATACTCTTTTTTCTGCAGGGGCACAGCGTTGGTGTGCCTTTTCCCAGCAAACTGTGCAATTATGCTGAGCCAAACCGGCATTTTTTTGACTTCTCTTCATCCAATTGTATTGTGCGGGATCACATACTGAGTCCTGAGCACTGCTGGAGATGATCTAATATTAGAGACAAAAAATCCAATAAAAGTCGATGGTTGAAACCATCACTCAAAAGACAAAAAGGAAGGCTGAAAAAAAGTCAAAAGACGCGGCACTTGCAAGAATCAAAGAAGGGAGAGAGCTAGTCCCTCTCATGGCAGGAAGTTATATCATTCATAACTCCTTTAATGTTGTCTGCATATAAATTGTGAGATCTAATAAAAATAAGAGATCTAGAACAAGCATCTCTCATCAAAGCAATCTTCTTCTCTATAGCAGAAACTAAAGCTCGTTGAAAAACAATACTAACACATTGTCTGAAAAATTAAATTAAAAAAATAAAAATAAATGATCCTTCGATTATCTATCATGAAAAAATCAAGCAAACTTTTTATCAAACGATCCATATAATGCTCAAATATGTTATGCACCTTCACAACCATTGAAATAGAGTGATACTTGTCACAAAATCCTCTATACTTATGAATCTTAGCAATGACACTAATGACATAATACATATACCAAACAACGTTGACATATGAAAATACAACTTGCGTTATGATGAAGAGACACAAGATTTAAAGTAAAAAAAAACTGCCTGCAGTGACTTACTTGAAGCGACTTGAAAACAACATTTAAAACAAATTCCCACATGGGGCTGATTTTGTGAATCGTGAGTCTTTTATTGGCACATGAGAGAAACCCTGAACAGCTCCATTTAACGGAGGCGAAGTTTGAATTTGTGCCAGTTGGGTTGTTCAGCTCCAGTAAAAGGTAGCGGAGCTTTTAATTGCTGCCAAACCGGGTCGAGCCTTCTGCCGCCGATCCTCACTCAGGTTCTCAGAGTTGATGGGATGGAGTTTTGGCAGGACACCCTACCTATTCACCTCTCCTATTACTTAGATGACGTACCTTCCCAGTTCTTTTTTTTTTTGCAAGGACCGAATTTGATTGGCCCATTAGTCAAAAAAAACGAAACTATGGAGGCTCCCCAAAATAGAAGCTTCTACTCTGTTGTATACAGTTCCTCCCCTTTGGCCCGCCTATATAGGTGTTAGGGTTCACAAAAAAGGCACATGTTTTTTTTTAAATGGAACATGGTTACTATCACTAGTGGTTTTACTAAATGCGGGATGTGATTTAAACCACCCACAACATTTTCATCATCATATGAGGGGATAGTTTTTAGATTTTTAAACAAGTTCACCTCTAAGGTTTATCATCACACCATTATTGTGGGACATGGATGACACATATGGAACCACCAAAGGACTATGCTGATATTTGGGGCCAATTGGCACCATCAGACTAGATGATTTCACTTAACAATTTGACGATTAGTCTGATTATATGTAATAGATGTGAAATCCTCAACTATTTACACCTTTTATGGTATGGAAAGGTTCAACAAAGAATACATGAGGAATGCATCCACACCATTGACTCAACAACCCAATAAGGCCATGCCACAAAAGATTAAGAGGCCAAATCAAAACAAGTTAGTTCCACATCATATTTTATTGAAAGCTAGATCTTCAACATGGTGAAGTTTATTGCCAAGTGTGACTTCCATAGTTACTTATGTTACAAAACAATTATTCTTAATTTTATGGGGGTGTTGATTTACAATGGTGTGCTAAAGAGGGTGCCTAGATTTATTATTGGGTCTAAGGCACCCACAAGTTTGTTGGAAGCGTCAAAAATGGTGTATTTGTTTTCCATCAAGATAGTGGCCATTCTTGATATTTTATTAGTAGTTATGTTGTGTTTAACAACCACATTATGTGAAAGAAAGGGAACACCAAATGCAATGGTTAGGTTGGAAGACATTTCTATACCTACTACAATTCCCCAACAAGTTTTCAAAGCCAACCACATTATAATGTGAAAGGTGCACCCTAAATTTTGACATGTGATTATGGTTAAGCTTCATGAATTTCCAACCATCCTTGGGCCAATGTTGTTCACGATGTGGTGGTAAAGCACAATGAGGAAGAATTGTTTTAATTAAAGGATACATTAATACATTGAAACCAACCCCATAAGTCTTTAAAAATTTTATTGTTTAATTAATGTTGGGCAAGGCCATTGTAAATGGTCTTGGATTGACCAATGTGAATCTTGATACTAGATTTTGATATCAATGTGTGGCTTGGAGGTGGCTCAATGGTTAACTAAATAAGAAATTGTGATCCAAATTAATCTTATCAAACTATTGAATTACACTACAATATGAACCTAAGCAAGGGACATGCATGTTGTCCTATGACATATTGGTTAGAAGTGCAATTTTGTACAAAATGCACCTCCAACCAATATGTCATAGGGCAACATTAATTTACTACTAAATTTTTGTAATTTAATATAAATTTAGGTCAATTTAGTAAATTAACATTAATTTAGGTCAAGGGATGTGTCAAAGGTTACCAACCACCATGCGTTCAAGTTTTTGATGGAATTTGATCGATTCACAAAAAAGTTGGGGAGATGGGCCCTTATCCTATAGGAGTATGATTTTGATATTGTGCATTATGTTGATAGGATTAATCAAGATGGTGATGACTTAGTTCAAAACCCAAGTTCTAGTTAAGAGGATATTACAATGGTTTGTTGGCATGGGGATGCAGATTTGGAAGTGGTTTCAGGATTGCATGCCTTTACATAACTATGCACCTCGTTGGGGTGCTTTAAGGATGCACCTTAGATTGATTTGAATATTGAAGATTCCCATAGTGTGGATATTGAACTAGAAGGTGATGGTGCCTTAAATATACATGATGATTTGCACCTATTATTACATATTTATAAACAAGTGGTTTCAATTATCTTAACACCCAAAGAATGGGATTGTGTTGTGCATAGGGCCAAGTGGTTCAAAAGCGAAAGTAATTCCTTTTTGCGGGTATGAACAAATGGATGAATGTAGAAGGTGCTTTGCCCAAAGAAACATGAAAGCTTTGTGTGACATCCTCATGAAAAGTTGGGCCATTTTGGGGTTCATTGGATTTATAGTTTATTTGAATATTAGTGGTGAAGGATGTAATTGTGAGTTCAACAATTTGTGTATAAGTGTGTGGTGTAACCAAATGTAAGCATCATTCAATGCACCTACACTTCATTTATAACCATTGCCCATCATGGGCTTGGGTATTGATAGAGTTTGGATTTTCTTAACCCATTGAATTTGAGAATTTGACACAATTGGTATGTTTTGGTTATGAATTTTGCATTTTTCAAGTTGGTTAAAGTTGGTGTCATTATTGGATTGTGGCAGGGAGGGTGTTATTTATGCATTTTAAGATATGGTGTTCAATAATTTTGGGGCTCCAACCAAAGTATTCATTGATCAAGATATGGAATTTTGTGGGGAGTTCCAAAAGTTGTGTGAAAAGACATTGATTGATCATTGCACAACTTCACGAGACCATCTTGAAGCAAATGGGTTAATTGAATGGATGGTATAGATGGTGAAATGAGGTTTGCAAAAATATGAATTCCAAAAGTGCCATACTTGAAATTAAGACTTGCAACAACCACGGTTAATTATGGGGTATAAGTTTAATTAATAAACTTTTTTTTCATCCTTTTGACCATACTTTTGATTATTTGATCACGAAATCGAGTTACTAAGCTCAATCCGACAAGATGCAATGGTGATGAATTAATGTGAATGATCCTAATGATTGGATTCAGTCATGTGAACAACGAGTTGTTTTGTTCTAACATGTTATGCTCATGGCTATGGAGAATTTGGCAATTGCCCAACATTGGGATACATTACATTATGCCATTATTCATGGATGTGGTTATAATTGGCCTTTAATTTGTAGATTCAAACCAAGGGATTATGTGTACCTATAGTAGACAACATTACTGATTTTGGATGTGATTATATGACAATGTTATTTTTCAAATGTAAAAGGTTTTACTTTTCAACGTGTTATTGTCATAAGGTTAAGATGGTTAAACATGGAAAGACCATGTGCATAATTGTGCACCATGTCATTTTCCTAATGTGCACCACCAAATTAACTTGTTTTGAACAATGGTTTTTATTGACTTACAATGTATGTCATGAGAGTAATGTTTAGAAGTCATCATCACTATGTTGATTTGTGATTAGTGTTTTCAAGGTTGTCAAATGGGATGTCTTATGCCACCCTTCGAGGAAATATTAATTGGCAAATGGTTTTGCCTTCAATGCAACAAGTAAATAAATATTTTAAGATTGGATAATAAAACTAGTTTTAATGTTTTTTATGATGGTGATTCACATTTGGCTAGGAATTTGAAGGATTATAGTTAGGTAACTAATGATGGGGTTCATATTTTCACTTGGCCTATTGATGTTTTTAGTTCAAAATTAAAATGTTCATCCATGGTGGATTTCCATTTAGTAGTTCAACATTGCCATCTACTTTAAGGGGAACTTAACCCCATATAAGGGGGTGGTTTGGACATTGTGTACCATTTAGGATATTTTCATGTTATGTTATGTATGTCTAATGACAACAATAGTTGTAGGTGTCAACTTAGGAATGCACGATAACTATTAGGTGTGTTAAATTAATTATTTGGTCAGGTTCAAATTAATTAAAAATAATCCAAGTTGGTTTAATTGTTTAAACTTTTATCTCAAACCGGTTTAAGTGTGAACATGGATTGAGATATTTTACGGTTGGGATATAATCCTAGTTGATATCAATTCAAATCACTTGGTGATTTGATATTCTTGCACACTCTATTGTTGTATGCAAATTTTTATGTTTTTTGTGCACAATGTTAGTTTGTGTGTTTTTGTGATGTGGAAATGTTAGGTTTGGATTTTTTTTTTCATTGCAAAGTAATGACCATTTTGGTTTGGATATGGTGTACTATTTAGGGTATTTTAATGTTATGTTGTGTATGTGTGATGACAACAATAGTTGTAGGTGCCAACATAAGAGCACACAACACAAATGTAAAAACAATTGATTATTTTGAATGAAAACACATTATGGGTGATTACATAATTTTGTCAAAATTTAATTATTAGCCACGGAACAAAAATTAAATAATATGTTCTATGTAATGATCACATCATATGAATTTCAAGAATGGATTTTGAGTTATCATAACATATTAGACTTTTGGAGTGTTAAAAACCTGCATCACAGTCCATATCATAGACTTATTATATTTACTAAAATGCTTAGTTGAATAAATTTTTTTTGACCTAGAAAGCAGTGTGATGCCATTGATACAAAGGAAAATAATTTTGAAAGATTCTAAAAACCACAAATTGAAATATACAATGAAATATGAATTTTTTTATAAAGTCATTTATTCATTTTGAATTAATAATTTAACTTCTCATTTTTTAAATGTAAATTTTTGATACAATTATCTATCATTAATAAAATTTTAAAATAAAAAAAAAATTGTTTAGCCTTGTCATATGACTTGTGTAATATAATGTATTCTGCTATAATGTATATGGACTTTTATTTTAACATTAATATGGACTCCACATATGCCGGAAAATATTACATTTTAATGTGCTTTCACCCTTTCCAACTATTTTCACAAACTAGTTATTAAATTTATTTTAATTAAACAATGACATGTGCAATGTGCATTCCAGATATTTTTCAATTTAAAATCATAATATGTTTTACATTCTTTGCTCAAAGGTGTGGGCATATATTATATAAGGGACCTAAACGAAAGCCTTTCTCACATTAATGTGTTGGTACCAACACATTGAGGAACATTAAAAGCAATATCAATCAACATGATCCATTGAAATAAAAACATTGAGCTTTGGGATGCATCCATATTGTGATGTAGCTACACCAACAACAGAAAGAATTGCATATTTACTTTTAGAATATGTATCCCCTTATTCCTACACTTCTAAAATTGAAATTGCCTTTGGGTATTTTTTAATGCCTTGAGTGGTTGTCACATTTATTTATTTTTAATTTTAGGATGATTTTCAAGTGAATGATTCTCATTGAAATGAGAAATGAGGGTAGCAACTATGAGCCCAAATATCGCCTTTGATGACATCCAATCGATTATTTGCAAAAGAACTAATTGATACCTAGCCCTTTTTTAAACACTCGTTCCATACCCGCCCAACACTAGAAATTACAAGGGAGAAAAAATATATAAAAATTTGTGAAAAATAGGAGCTTCTTGCTTTAGGTTCACCCATCATTGCAAAGCTGGTACCCAATAACTGACAACATTTATCTATGCTATATTTTGGTGGAACGTTATCCCGCCCCATTTTTGGGGGGAAAAAAGTGGTAGAGAATGTGGTAAAAAGTTTCATTATGTTAGAAGTTTGAAGTCTGAAGAACATGTCAAAGAAATTATCAATATTTATTATCAAAAATTCCATAAATTATTATTTTACTACCAAAGTGGATTTTGAAAAACAAAACAATTATTTGACATTTGATTATCGAACTTGAAAAGGTACTATGATATTACACATTGAATTGTTTGTTCATTCAAGATAATGAAAAGAACAAATTCAGATCCCCAAATCTAACAATTCCATTGCTTTGAAAGAACAAATTTCAAGCCTACACACAACTTTACTCTACTAAACAATAAAAATAATGAACCCTTACCACCATTTCCATTGGTCCTATAGATTTTTACAAACCTACCAAACCTTATTACACATTTGATTGTTAATTCATTCAAAATAATTATGAAAAAAAATTCAAACCACCAAATCCAGCAATTCCATTGGCCATAACATTTTTACTTCACACCTACACACAAGCCTATTTAAATACCCTCTCTATATTAGTACACTAATAATACTATAACAAAAGACATTAATGTGTCTAGAGATGGCTAGACACATTTTAGTGGTGCCCATTACACACCATGTGCATTTTAATGCACATCTTGTGCCCGTAATGGACACTAGGTACCCATTACACACCGTGTGCATTTTCATGCACATTTTGTGCCTGTAATGGACACTAGGTACCCATTACAGCTCCAAAGATGTGCATAACAAGACACAGAGTGGATATCGGGCAGCACCAAAATGTGTCTGGGCATCATCCATATTCTTGAGAAAAACATGGAACAAGGCCAAAGGCAGACAAGAACCAAAAATAAAAGGCAGGTAATACTTTTGTATTGCATACAACAAGGACCCAAAGGCTGGCGAATCCAACAAAGGGATTTTTGAAAATTAAAAAAAAAAAAAAAAACAATTCCCCATACCTCCACAAAAAAAAAAAAAAAACACACAAAAATACAAAAACACACCACATAAGACGCCAAAACTAGA
>Ga0116227_10005478_pt1 | contig 26689 bp, 15 predicted proteins | sample S1TSphgellanicum_FD_89693 | JGI IMG/M metagenome (GOLD analysis project Ga0116227, IMG submission 89693) | Host-associated microbial communities from peat moss isolated from Minnesota, USA - S1T2_Fb - Sphagnum magellanicum MG | ecosystem: Host-associated > Plants > Peat moss > Unclassified...
GGATGCGGTGGGCGACATCGAGTTCATCGGCCGCATCGACACGCAGGTGAAGATCCGCGGCTTCCGCGTCGAACTGGGCGAGATCGAGGCGGTGATCGCCGAGGATCGCGCGGTGGCGCAGGCCGTCGTCCATCTCTTCAAGGATGAGGATGGCGCGGAATTCCTCGCCGCCTTCGTGGTGGCGCGCGGCGGAGCGGTGATCGACATCGAGGCCGCCAAGGCCCGCGTGAAGGAACGCCTGCCCAACTATATGCGCCCCGCCGCCTACCAACTGCTGGAGGCGCTCCCCACCCTGCCCGCCTCGGGCAAGGTGGACCGCAAGGCGCTGGTGCGCCCCGCCATGGCCGTGGCCGAGGATCGCGACACCATCGCCCCCGCCACCCCGCTGGAGGAACAGCTCCACGCCATCTGGGCCGAGGCCTTCGCGCCGCAGAAGGTCTCCGTCACCGACGATCTGTTCGAGGATCTGGGCGGCCATTCGCTGAAGGCCGCGCGTCTGGTCTCCGCGATCCGCAAGTCGAAGGGGCTGGCGGGGGTCTCGATTCAGGACCTTTACGCCGCCCCCACCATCCGCACGCTGGCCGCAAGGCTGCAAGGCACGCTGATCTCCGACGATCACGAGGCCGAACCCTATCACCGCATCGCCGCCTGGAAGCGCTGGCTGTGCTGGATCGCCCAGACCATCGCGCTGATCCCGATCTATACGGTCGCGGGGCTGCAATGGTTCTTCCCCTATGTCGCCTACACGCATTTGTCGGGCGATATGAGCCGGTTGCAGGCGCTGATGCTCAGTGGCCTCAGCTTTATCGCCATTCCGCCGCTCGCCATGCTGGCCTCGGTGCTGATCAAATGGCTGGTGGTGGGGCGGTTCAAGGCGGGCGACTATCCGCTGTGGGGCGCTTACTATTTCCGCTGGTGGTTCGTGCGCCGCTTTTCCGAGGTGATCGCCACGCCCTATCTGGCGGGCACGCCGATGATCCGCGCCTATTACCGCCTGCTGGGCGCCAAGGTGGGCAAGCGGGCCTTTATCGGGCGCGGCATCATCGACGTCGCCGATCTGGTGAGCATCGGCAATGATGCCGTCATCAGCGATCAGGCGATGCTGGCCACCAGTTCGGTTGAAAGAGGCCTGCTGCGGCTCGGTTCGGCCACGCTGAAGGACGGCGCCATCGTCGGTTCGATGGCAGTGGTCGGGCGCAACAGCGTGATCGGCGAAGGTGCCGTGCTGGAGGACCTTTCCGCGCTTTCCATCGGCGCCACCATCCCGGCGGGCGAGCGCTGGAGCGGATCGCCCGCGAGCAAGATCGCCGAGGGGCTGGAGCGTCAGGCCGATGACAAGGCCGGGGCCACCGCGCGCATGCTGACGGCCTTTGCCCTGTCGCTGGCGGCGCTGATCCTGCCGATCGTCGCCATTCTGCCGATCGCGCCAGGCCTGATCGCCATGATCGAGATCGACTGGAATTCGGACAGCTACACCTATCTGCTGCTGGCCCCCGGTCTGGCGGTGACCTATGTGATCCTGATGTGCGTGCTGACGGTGGTGGCCAAGCGGCTGTTTCTGGGCCGGGTGCATGCCGGGCGCTATTCGATCCACAGCTGGTTCTATGTGCGCTTCTGGTTCGTGCAGCAGATCAACGATCTGGCGCTGCGTCTGCTGCATCCCATCTATGCCACGCTCTATGTGGTGCCCTGGTATCGCGCTTTGGGCGTGAAGGTGGGCCGCCGCGCGGAGATCTCCACCGCCGCCGCCATCGTGCCCGATCTGGTCGATATCGGCCCCGAAAGCTTTATCGCCGATGCTGTGCTGTTCGGCGCCGCGCGCGTGCAGCCCGGCGCCATCGAGCTGGCGCATACCCGCATCGGCCGCCGCAGCTTCATCGGCAATTCGGCGCTGCTGCCCAGCGGGGCGCAGATCGGCGATGGCGTGCTGATCGGCGTGCTCTCCACCCCGCCGCGCGACGGCGGGGCCAGCCAGCCCGACGGCACATGGTTCGGCTCGCCGCCGATCTCGCTGCCGGTGCGCCAGCAGGTCGCCGTTTTCGACGAGGGCGCGCGCTTCAACCCCGGCCCAAGGCTGGTGGCGACGCGTCTGGCCATCGAGGCGGTGCGCGTCACTTTGCCGCTCACGCTGTTCCTGGCCTTCTTCGACCTGCTGCTCTCGGTGGTCGGCACGCTGGACGATCTGCGGCATGGCGGGCGGCTGATCCTGATCGCCTTCCCCTTCCTCTACATCGGTTTCGCGCTGGCCTGCGGGCTTTCGGTGGTGCTGCTCAAATGGCTGGTGATGGGGCGCTACAAGCCCACGACCCAGCCGCTGTGGAGCACCTTCGTCTGGCGCACCGAACTGGTGACCGCCACCTACGAAAACCTCGCCGTTTCCAACCTGCTGGAGCCGCTGCGCGGCACGCCATGGCTGCCTGCCTATCTGCGCCTGCTGGGCTGCAAGATCGGCAAGCGCTGCTATATGGACACCACCGATGTCACCGAGCACGATCTGGTGCGGATCGGCGACGATGTGGCGCTGAATGATTTCGCGGGGCTGCAGACGCATCTCTTCGAGGACCGCGTGATGAAGGTGAGCGGCGTGGATGTGGGCGACCGCGCCACCATCGGCTCCTACGCCATCGTGCTTTACGATTCCGAGATCGGCGAGGATGCGCAATTGGGCGACCTCTCGGTGGTGATGAAGGGCGAAACCCTGCCCGCCGGCACAAGCTGGGAAGGATCGCCCGCAAGGCTGGCCCGCGCTGAATGAGTGACGCGGTGTGGCATGTCGGCGGGTTGGAAGGCCTGCCGCATGCTGTGGATGGCCCGCTGGTCTGGCGGGTGCGGCTGGATGACCCCGAGGTGGCGGCATGGGCGCGCGGCGCGGCGCTGCGGCCCGAGGATCTGCGCGATCTGGCGGAGCGGCCTCAAGCGGCGATGCGCGGGGTTCGGCGGCAGTTGACCCGTGTGCTGCTGGCCCGCGTGGTGGGCTGTCACCCCGATGCGATTTCTTTTGCGCGCGGGGAGGCTGGCGAGCCATTGGTGCAGGCGCCAGAGGGCTGGTTCATCAGCATGGCCGGGCGCTGGCCCCATGCGCTGATCGGGCTGGCGCGCCAGCCGCTGGGCGTGGATATCGAGCCCGAAGATGCCCCTCCCCCGCCCGAGGACGCCCTGACGCAAGGCGAGCGCGAAGACCTCGCAGGGGCGGATGATGCCACGCTGGTCACCTGCTGGGCCGCCAAGGAAGCCCATGCCAAGGCGCTGGGCATCGCCTCAAGGCTGGAGGGCAGCGATATTCATACGTGGCAGGAGGGCGGCCAGTTGCATGCCCGTTCGGCGGGGGGCGAAACCATCATCCGGTTGCGTCGTCAGGATGGGTTGGTCTGCGCCCTCGCCCTGCTTAGAAGACCTTGATCTCACCCACATGCAGCGTGCTGCCCGGTGCCTTGTCGAAGGTGAGCTTCAACGCGCTGACCGCCTCGCCCGGCAGGGTGATGCGTTGGATTGTCCCGCCATCCGGGCGCAGCGAGGCGAGCTTGCGCCCGCCTGACCAAACGCTCACCATGCGCGGCGCGGCATGGCCCTCACCCGGCACGAAGGCCAGTTCCATCGCGCGGGGGCGGATAGGCTTTTCGAAACTCAGGCTGACCCATTCGCTAGCACTGTCCTTCGCCGACACCCAGCCATTGGGCAGCTCGCGGAAAAAGCTGATCCGCCCATCGACCATTTGATGCAGCTTTTCCGGCTCCACCCCGCTGGAGGCCGCGACATGCGGCCAGCCATCGCGCAGCAACTGCACCGCCAGATCGACAGGATGCGCCTGCTCTGCATTGGCCACACGCGGCACGGCCAGCTCCAGCCGCCCCAGCGATGAGGCCTGCCCGGCAAGGCGCCCGTCGAGCCAGGCCTTCAGCCCCTTGCCCGCATGGAAATGGCTGCCGCTGCGGTCCCAGGTCACCGTCAGCAGATGGCCGTGATAGGGCAGATCCTGCAGCGCGAACCAGTCCGGCCCCTCGCCTTGCGCGACCAGCGGATCGAGCACCAGCCGGTCATCCGCCGAGGGGATCAGCCCGACCAGCCCCGTCACCACCAGATCGTTGAAACCCGAATGGAAATAGTGATGGCTGCGCGCCAGCCCGACGATGGGCTTGCCGCTGTCGGGCTCGTAATCCTCCTCCAGATCGAGGCGGCCATCGGCCTGCCGGTGCATCGCGGCATATTGGCTCAGCAGGCGCCAGTATTCGCCCCGCGCCACCGGAGCATCCGCGCCGCGATCATGCAGCATAGTGCCCAGCGCCATCAGCGCCTGCGTCGTCTGGAAGGGCCAGATGGGACCGTTCCACTGGCACTCGCGCAGGCCGGTCTCCTTGTCGTAGCGATATTGCCGCATGTAATAGCGGTAGGAGGGCTCGGCGGTGCGCAGGCCCTTGGGGCCGCCCAACTCGTCAGCCTTCAGCAGATGCTGCCATGCCGCGTCATAGCCTTTGTCACCGCCCACCATGCCGTAAGCCCATGGCAGATAGCCGACCAGCTCGCGCCCATCGATCTGGTCCCAGGCCTTCACGAAGCTATTGCCGTCGCGGTAACGGTCCACGAAATGGGTGAGGCCGGGGCTCCACAGATCGGTGAGCATGCGGCTGCGCAGCGTGTCGGCCTTGTCGGCATAGAGCCGCGCCTGCTCATCCTGCCCGGCCAGCGCCGCGATCCGGCTGATCGCCTGCGCATTGGCCACCATATAGGCGTTGATCGAGGGCCGGAACGCATCGCCCCCGCGAAACCCGTCCTGCCCGCCCGAGGCATTGATCGAGGCCACCGAATATTCCGTGGCGTCGAGCAGCGGCTCGATCCAGTAGAGGCCGCGCGCCTTGTCGAAATGGTCGTCCCACTCGCCATAGATGCGCTGCATGGCAGAGAGATGGCGCGTGACCGCCGCCCTATCCCCATCGGCCAGATAGCGGCCCCAGACAGCATCCGCGATGGCCTCGCTGAAGTGCCGGTCATTGCCGCCATGGGCATAGAGATAGTCGATGTAATCGCCGGCAAAGCGGCGTTGGCGCAGCCAGCGCCCTTCCGCGATATGGAAGCCGCTGGCATCGTTCAGCCCGGCCCATGGCTCGCGCTGCCAGCCCACATCGTCGAAGAATTCGGTGGTGAGATAGCCCTGCGCACCCGTGTCGCGCTGATGCGCGCGGTACACCGCCCAGCGATAATACCACACGTCATCAAGCTGCGGGTCCGAACTGGCGAAGAGCGGAATGTTGCCCGCATACCATGCCGCATCCCCGCCATAGTGCCGGGCCAGAACGGCCTGCGCATCGATCGGCGCGGCGGGCGTGGCGCTCACACCATAGGGAACGCAAATCAGGGCGGCAGCGGCCAGTGCTGCCGCCCTGATCCGGCCTCGAAGGAGAACGAGGCCGGAAGAAGAGCGCGATGTGCTCATCGCAGAGTTACTGGAACGAATAACGGACCCCCAGGGCAAAGGTGCGCGACAGCAGCGTGGTGCCAAGGTTGTACTGCTGCGAATTGCCCTTGTCGCCGAACTTGTAATAGGTCTGCTGCACCGAATTGAGCAGATTCACCGCATCGAAGGTGGCCGCCAGATTCTTGGTCACCTTATAGGTCAACTGAGCGTCAAGGCTGCTTTCGGGCGTGCGCCAGATGCCGATAGGGTTGGCGAACAGCGCCGCCTCATTGCTGGCCAGGAAGGCCGAACGCCAGACATAGGACAGGCGGGCGCCGATCGGCCCACGCTCATAGGCGCCGGTCACGTTGAAGCTGTACTTCGAGACGCCGAAGAAGGCGCTGGTGCTCTGGCCCACAACCGCGCCGGTGCTGTCGGCGATGGGGATGTTCTGGCTGGAATCGAGCACCGTGAAGCTGCTCTGCACACCAAGGCCCTTGAGCAGGCCCGGCAGCTTCTGCGGGAACAGGGTGAAGCCGACCTCGGCGCCCTGCAGCTTGCCGTTCGAGGCATTCTGCGGCCGCGTCACCACAAAGCTGTTGGTGTTCAGACCCGTGCCCGTCACCGTCACGCGGCTGGGCAGCGACACGACCAGACCTTCCACATCACGGCGGAACAGCGTGGTGTAGAAAGCGCTGCCGCGCGCGAAATACCATTCCAGCGCAAGGTCATAGTTGGTCGAGGTGGTGGGCTTCAGATTGGCATTGCCCGCCGTGCCGCTGCCGTAACCGACATTGGTGAGATCGCCCGTGAGGTTATACGCCGGGTTGAGCGAGGCGAAATCGGGGCGGCGCAGCGTCTGGCCATAGTTGAAGCGCAGCTTCAGCTTGTCGGTCAGATCATAACGCAGCGTGGCGCTGGGCAGGAAGCGCTGGGTGTTGACGCTCGCATTGGTCTTGACCAGGCTGTACTGGTCGGTGAAGTCCAGCTTGGTGTTCACGCTGGTGAAGCGCACACCGCCCTGAACCTTCAGCGGACGCCCGAACAGGCTCACCTCGCCATCGGCCATGCCATAGAGCGAGAAGGTCCGCTCATCGACATTGAAGACATTGGTGTAACCGAGCTGGTCGCTGGTCTTGAAGGCCGGGAAGACCGAGTGATACAGCGAACGGATCTGGTCCTGGTTCTGATAGACCCAATAGCCGCTCGGCAGGGTCCAGCTGGTCGGCACATTGGCGCGGTTGTCGAAGAAGCCCTGCGTGGTGAAGAGCGCGCCGCTGCCCAGCGTGGTCAGCGACTGGCCCAGCGAATCCGTGCTCTGCTGGCGAATGTAATCGCTGGCGGTGCGGTCGTCATAGCGGAAGCCCAGCTCGATGCGGCGCAGCAGGCCATCGTCCCACTCATTATGGCCTTTGAGCGTCGCGGTGATGGCATCGCCCTTGTTGCGCTCGCCATTGTCATAGAGCTGCGCCAGATTCCACGCCGCCGGATTGGTGAGCTGGCTCTGGTCGGTGAAGCTGTAGGAGGGGATGCCGCCGCCCGAGTTGAAGTCGACATTGATGCCCTGCGCCGTGCGATCGGTGCGCAGCGCCATGAAGGCGGTCTTGTACTTGCTGTTCTGATAGGCGACGTCGGCCTCGATCTTGCCGGCCTTGCCCACATCCCACTTGCCGTTCAGGCCATAGAGGAAGCTGTCGGTCTGGCTGCGCGTGTAATCGGCGCTGTTGAAGCCATAGACCTGACCCGCATAGCGCGACTTGACGATGTTGGTGCCGGGATAGAGCGAGAAATCCTTGGTGACGTCGCTGTCGAGCGCGCCCCAAAAGTCCACGAAGCTGAACATCATGGCGTTGTAGGTTTCGCCGCGGAAGCCGTTGTAGAAGAATTCGGCGGTGTAGGTCGAACGGTCGTTGGGCGCCCACTGGAAAGCGGCATTGACCGCCGGACGCTCACGTTTGCCGTAGAGATCGGTCGAGAAGATGGCGTCGCGCGACAGGTAATAGGGCGTCGCCACGCCATTGCTCAGAATGGTCGAGCCCGGCGTGGTGGACAGGCCAGCATTCTGGCCGGGCTGCCAGTTCTGGTTGCTGTCACCCGGGAAGATGCGCTGCAGCGGGGTCAGGCCCGATCCTGCGGGGGGCGTTGCGGTGGCGAAGGGCACGAAGGCACCCGCTGTCACCGCCATGTCGCGGTATTTGGTACGACTATAACTGCCGTTCACCAGCACGCCGATCTCGCCGATATCGGTGGTCCAGCGCTTGGAGATCAGCGCCGAGACGTTCGGATTGTAGCTGTTCGCCCGCTGGTTGTAGATGCCGCGCACCTGCGCCGAAATGGCGAAATCCTTGAAGTCGAACGGGCGGCGGGTCTGCACATCGATCTGCCCGGCAAGGCCCGTTTCGAGCTGGTCGGCAGCGCGGGTCTTGTAGACATCGACCTGACGGATGAGGTTCGAGGACAGATCCTGCAGCGCGAAGCTCTGGCCGTCCGAGGTGAAGATGTTGCGGCCGTTGAGCGTGGTCAGCGCATCGGTCAAACCACGGATCGAGATGGCCGAAGCCTCGCCGCCCGTGCGGTTGGTGACCTGAATGCCGGTGACGCGCTGCAACGCCTCGATCACATTGTTGTCGGGCAGCTTGCCCACGTCCTCGGCGACCACGGAATCGACAATCTGCACCGAGGTGCGGCGCACCTTGAGTGCACCCTCGATCGAGGCGCGCACGCCGGTCACCACGATGTCGGCCCCGGCGTCAGCCTGCCCGGCACTTTGGGGGGCGGCGGCCGGTGCGGCAGCATCGGCGCTCTGCGCATGAGCCGGGGTCACCAGCGCCAGCACCCCGAAGGACGCCGAGCACAGCACAGCATTGCGGAAAGATTTCATTGAGACACCCTCCATGAATCAACGGCCCCTACCCGGGCCTTTTTAGTCTAACTATTGAATCGCGATGTGACACCGGTCACCACGCCCGTCAAGCGCAATTCTCGGGCGGCCTTCAGCCGGCTTTACACTGTGATGATTTTGCCATGGGCCGGATGCCTCAGCACCCGGCCCATGGTCTTGAATCCGCTTAAATCAGCGGACCATTGGCCACCGGCTGTCCGAAATCGGGCGTGCCATCGGGGCGATAATGGATCGGCTGGATGCGCGTATGGCGGTTGGGATCGAACAGCGGATCGCCCTTGATCGCCTCATAATCGCGCGCGTGATAGACCAGCATGTCGCGCCCGGCCTCATCCACGGTGAAGCTGTTGTGACCCGGGCCATAGACATGATGAGTCGGACTTGAAGCAAACACCGGCTTTGGCGATTTGTGCCAGACCTTGGCATCCATCAGATCGGCATCGGCGGGCGCGGTCAGCATCCCCATGCAGTAACGCGCATCGGTCGCGCTGGCCGAATAGGTCATGAAGAGACGCCCATGGCGGATCAGCACGGCAGGCGCCTCATTCACCTTGAAGCCGCGAATTTCCCAGGGCAAGTCGGGCACCGACAGCCGCACCGGAGGCTGCGCGAAAGTCGTCGGCGTGGCCAGCGGCGCCAGATAGAGGTTCGAATTCGTGTCGATCCCCGGCTCCTTCTGCGCCCAGGCCAGCCAATGCCGCCCCTGATGCACAAAGCTGGTGGAATCGAGCGTGAACGTGTCCCACGGCGTCTGCAACTGCCCCGCCAGCGCCCATGCCGCCTTGAAGGGATCAGCCCCCTGCCCGCGCAGCACATAGGTGCGGATATGGAACTTGTCGTCGCCGTCACCCGCCGCGAAATAGAAGGACCAGCCGCCGTCGATCCAGTGCAGCTCGGGCGCCCAGATATAGCCCGCCATCTTGCCGGACGCCGGGCGGCGCCAGACCACGATCTCCTCGCCCCGGCCCAGACCGCCCAGCGTGCGCGAACGGCGCAGCACCAGCCGGTCATACTCGGGCACCGAGGCGGTCATGTAATACCAGCCGTCCGTGTGGCGGAAGACCTGCGCATCGGCGCGCTGCCTCACCACCGGGTTGACGATACCGTCACGGGCCCCGCGCGCCAGCACCGGGCCGCTGGCCAGAGCGGCGCCCAGCAGAGCGCCGCCCACCATCATCTCACGCCGCTGCATCGCTTATCGCTCCGCCACGGGCCAGCCGTCGCCGCCCCAATGGATGCGCGCCAGACGCAGGGTGGAGGCACCGTGGTTCTCCTTGTCATAGGCGTGATAGGCCACGATGTCGGTGCCATCCTTGTCATGCATGAAACCGACATGGCCGGGGCCGCGGAAACGCTCCTGCTCGGGCAGGTCGGCACGCAGGAAGATCGTGCCGCCGCCCTGCAGCATGGCGCTGCCATCCTTGCCCAGATAGGGCCCGGTGATTGTGTCGGCGCGCGACACCACCGTGTAATAGGTGCTGTTCACGCCCTTGCAGCAGTAATCGTAAGACGCGAACAGCCAATAGGCCCCGCCATGGCGCAGGATAAAGGGCGCCTCGATGGGGGCGGGCGCACCCTCTGGCGCCGGGCGGCGCGCGATGGAGATCGGCTTGGCCTCGGGGTGAAGCGGCTTGCCGGTTTTCGCATCGAGTTCGACCAGCTTGATCCCGGTCCAGAAGCTGCCGAAGCTGAGCCAGTGGCGCCCTTCCGCATCCACCGTCGCATTGGGATCGATGGCGTTATAGTCATCGCTGTTCTGCGACATCAGCACCAGCCCCTCGTCGCGCCAGCCATAGCCGGGCTTGGCCGGGTCGAGCGTGGGCGAGGTGAACAGGCCGATCGCCGAACGGTTGCCGCCAAAGGTCGAGACCGCATAATACAGCCGCCAGCGCCCGTTGACGTAGGAGATATCCGGCGCCCACATCTCCTTGGTGCCGGGCACGGCCTTTTGCGCCCAGTCGGGGATGTGGTCGAACAGCGGCTTACCCGCCGTCCAATGCACCAGATCCTTCGAGGTGCGGCTGAGCAGATAGCGCCCCGCCTCCCCCGGAACGCCGGTGCCAAAGACGTAATAGGTGTCGCCCTCCCGCGTGATCACCGGATCATGCGTGGGGACCAGATCGCCGGTCAGTTGGGAGTTGAGCGTCGGGCTCTGGGCCACGGCGGGTACCGTGGCCACAGCACCCAGCAGGGCCGAGGCGGCGAGAAGCAAGGTCCGCATCACAGCCACCCTCAATCCAGATCCAGCACCACGACCGACTTGGCCGGCAGCGTCACCTTCAGCGTCCCGCCCGCCATGCTGGCACCCTTGAAGGGCGCGGGCGCAACGACATTGGGCGCGTTGAAATCATTATGCGCATTCATCGCGGCGGCGGTGATGATCTGGCCGCTGACACGCGCGGCCTTCACGCCCTCCAGAGCCACCGACAGCGGCGCGGCATGGTTGGGGTCCAGATTGGCCAGCGCAACATGCACCTTGCCATCCTTGCCCTTCACCGCCGAGGCGCTGATCCCCGGCACGCTCCACTTGCCCTCGCCATAGGTCGGGCCCTTCACGCTGATCGGCAGCACGGTGGCGTCCTGCCACGGACGGTAGAGCGCGAAGACGTGATAGGTCGGCGTCAGCACCATCTTGGGGCCATCGGTCAGGATCATCGCCTGAAGCACATTGACCATCTGCGCCACGGCGGTCAGCCGCACGCGATCGGCGTGATGGGCAAAGATGTTGAGCGAGATCGCCGCCACCAGCGCGTCGCGCATCGTGTTCTGCTGATGCAGGAAGCCGGGGTTGGTGCCCTTCTCGCCCGCGAACCAGGTGCCCCATTCGTCCACCGCCAGGAAGACGCGCTTCTTGGGATCATACTTGTCCATGATCGCGCTGTGGCGGGTGATGAGATCGTCGACGCGGTTGGCCTCGGACAGGGTTTCCTGCCAGCCGCTCTCGTCGAACTCGGTCGCCGAGGCGCGCGGCGGCCACTGGCCGGGCACGGTGTAGTAATGCAGCGAGAGGCCGTCGACCTTGTCTCCGGCGATCTTCATCATCGCCTCGGTCCAGGCGTAATCGTCGACATTGGCGCCCGAGGCGACCTTGATCGTATGCGCGCCCTCGGGCAGCTTGATGAAGGTGCTGTAGCGGCGCGTTTCATCCGCCGCGAATTCGGCGCGCATGTTGCCGCCGCAGCCCCACAGCTCATTGCCGATGCCGAAATAGGGCACCGCCCAGGGCGCCTTGTGGCCATTGGCGGCGCGCTCATCGGCCAGCGTTCCGGCAGGGGCAGTCATATACTCGACCCACTCGGCCATTTCGCGCGGGGTGCCGTCGCCGACATTGCCCGAAATATAGGCCTCGGCGCCGATCTGCTCGACCAGATCCATATATTCATGCGTGCCCACGCGGTTGGGCTCGGTCACGCCGCCCCAATGGGTGTTGACCTTGACCGGGCGCTTGGCGGGATCGCCGATGCCTTCGCGCCAGTGATATTCATCGGCAAAGCAGCCGCCCGGCCAGCGCACCATCGGCACTTTCAGCGCCCGCAGCGCCCCCACCACGTCATTGCGGAAGCCGCGCGTGTTGGGGATGGTCGAATCCGTGCCGACCCAGAGCCCGCCATAGATGCCGGTGCCCAAATGCTCGGCGAACTGGGTGAAGATATGGCGGTCATAGGTGGCGCCGGGGTGGTCGGCCTCCAGCGTGGCCGTGGCAGGCTGAGCCGCCGGAACCTCCTTCGCTGCCGCCTGCACCGCACCGCAAGAAACCGACAGCAGCAGAGCCGCCGCCATCATACGCCTGACCATCACCATATCGACTCCCAATAGTTCGATCTTTATCCGGGCGCGGATCGCCCTTCGAGAGGAAGCGGAGCGCAGCAAAACCTGCCCCGCGCATCGCGGATGCGGGCCGGGTCATGATTGCTACAGTCCAGAATCATCCATCGCGCTTGGCCCGATCTTCGCATTTGGCGCGAAAATTCGGGCCTGAAAGGCGATGGGCGTCACTCAAGCCCCTCGAATTCATCAATCTATCAATTACTCCTACTTAATTGAGATTTTTCTCGAAGGCAAATGCTGTTTTGGCTATGGTGACATCAGATCACGAGAGAAGCACATTGAGCCAGTCCGACGACACCCCAGATCAGTCGCCTTCCAGCCCCCAAGATGCGCAGCCCGAAACGCCCAAGCCCAAGCGCGGCACCGGGCGGCGGCTGCATGGCGCCATCGCCTATAAGCTGGGGACCGACATCGTCTCGGGCGTCTATGCGCCGGGCACCGTGCTCTCCAGCGAGGTCGAATTTTCCGAGGCGCTCGACGTCTCGCGCGGCGCCTTCCGCGAGGCGATGCAGGTGCTGGCGGCCAAAGGCCTTGTCGAAAGCCGCCCCAAGGCCGGCACCCGCGTGCTGCCCCGCACCCGCTGGAACCTGCTCGACCCGGATGTCCTCGCCTGGGCCTTCTCCGGCGAGCCCGACCCCTCCTTCGTGCGCGGCATCTTCGAACTGCGCGCCATCGTCGAGCCCGGCGCCGCCCGCCTCGCCGCCGAGCGCCGCGACCGCGAGGACCTGCGCGCGATGAAAGACGCCCTCTCCGCCATGCGCCGCCATACTTTGGCCACCGACGCCGGGCGCGCCGCCGACCGCGATTTCCACGATGCCATCCTGCGCTCCACCCGCAACGATGCGCTGATCGTGCTGTCGGCCTCGATCGGCTCGGCCGTGCACTGGACGACGCAGTACAAGCAGCGGTCGCGCGCTTTGCCGCGCAACCCGATCCCCGATCATGCCAAGGTCTATGACGCGATTGCCGCCGGTGACGGTGATGCGGCGGCGGCGGCGATGCGCTTCCTCGTCGATCTCGCTCTGGAAGATACGCGGGAGGAAATGGATCAGGCCATGAAGGGGCAGCAGGAAGATTAAAATGCGAGGGGGTTACCCCCTCGCGCTCCCATGAATGTCTATGTTGCGCGCAACCTATTGGTTTGGCACGGGTTCTGAGCGCCGCAGGCTTTAACATCGATGGCACGGCGCCAGAGATTTTAAAGCCTGCGGCGCTTTGATTTTTGCGCAAGGTCGAGCCCTTGGCGCAAGGTAGACAATAAAGGGATTGCAAAGGGCGATGGCCCTTTGCCCGCCGGAGGCATCTTGACTTTTAACCCATTTGGCACTATAAGCCACGACGGATCAGCCTAGGCCAGGCTATATCCACCCACAGGGCCGATGCGGCGCGGGACCGGGCGGTGACAAGCCGGAGGACTTCCGCGACGCCTCCCCCACGCTTCGGATCACACGAGAGGCGGCTCATTTGCGAGCCCGTGCCCGCCCTCGCCGAAGACGCAGGGCCGAGCCGGAGTTTGTGGGGGCGCCCTCATCCGGCCATTCGCAAAAGTAGGCGTGCCTCAACACCCGCCCGGCCATGGGCGCGTGTCCGCATCGGCCCAATTCGCCGTATGCTGCCGGAGCCATCCTACGAGGGTGAGCGCGGCGCGGCGCGATGTCATGCCGGTTGTTGTTGGATATGGCGGAGAGTTTGAGTGCCGAGGGATCGGCATCTTCTGCGGGTGCGTCGGAAGACGTTCTGGGAGCGCGAGGGGGTAACCCCCTCGCATTTCTCTTTTTTATTTAACCTACTACACCAGAGTAGGCATAGGACGGATTCCCACGAATCCCCCCGGTATCCACCTCGAACAGCGCGCCATCATGCTCGCTCTCCGGCAGGCCAATCGACGCCGAGGTCACGAACAACCGGTCCAGCCCCTCGCCCGCGAAGGCCATGTTGGTGATGCGCCGGGCGGGCAATTCGATGCTGCGCTCCAGCTTGCCAGAGGGATCGAAGCGGCTGATGCGGCCGCCGTCCCAGTGGGCGACCCAGAGGAAGCCCTCGGCGTCGCAGTTCATGCCATCGGGGTAGCCGTCGGCCTCGGTGAACTGGATGAAGGCTTCGCGCTTGGAGGCGCCGCTTTCATGGCGGGCGAAGCGGTAGATCAGGCGCTTGCTGCTGTCGGCATGGTAGAGCCAGTTGCCGCAGGGCGAGAGGCCGGGGCCGTTGGGCACGCCGTAATCGGTGTCGATCCGGTTCCATGTGCCCTCGGGCGAGAGGCGGTAGAGCGAGCCGCTTTGCTGCTGCTCGGTCATATCCATGGTGCCGCACCAGATGGCGCCGGTGGAATCGGCCTTGCCGTCGTTCATGCGGTTGTCGGGCAGATGGGGCTCGGGGCCGGAGCGGGGGCCGATGGCGAGCGGGTCAAGCGTGATGCGCGCGATGCCGCTGCGGAAGCCGCCGACGAAGCCGCCATCGGCATGCTCCACCACCCAGCCGAGGGGTTCGGGCATGGTGAAACGCTCGATCTCGCCGCTGGCCAGGGTCAGGCGGTTGAGCGCGGGGGCGAGGATATCGACCCAGTAGAAGGCCCCATCGCGCGCGACCCAAAGGGCGCCCTCGCCCAGCGTGTCGCGTGTGTCGCGGGCGATGTTTCGCACCTTGCTCATGGCTTTATCCTCTCCTGACGCGCGGAGCGGCTGATCCGATCGTCTCGGGTCAGCCGCTCCGGCTTTTTGTCACATCTTCACCGGGGCGCGAAAGCCCTTAGTGGTTGTCGCGCGGCAGGCCCATGGTCTGGGCGATGCGCTGGTACTTTTCAGCGCCTTCCAGAATGGCGCCGGTGTTCATCTGGCCGACCAGATTGCGCTGGATTTCCTGCCACGGCGTCTGGCTGGCGGGATAGGGGAAGCCGCCTGCCGCCGCCAGAGCAGCCCGGCGCTCGGCCATCTCCTCGTCGGAAATCAGCGCATTGACCGTGCCCTTGCGCAGATCGATGCGCACCCGGTCGCCGGTCTTGAGCAGAGCCAGACCACCCATCGCCGCCGCCTCGGGCGAGGCGTTGAGGATCGAGGGGCTGCCCGATGTGCCCGACTGGCGCCCGTCCCCGATGCAGGGCAGAGCGCCGACGCCCTCGGTGATGAGGTAGGCTGGCGGACGCATGTTCACCACCTCGGCGGCGCCGGGGTAGCCGATGGGGCCCGCGCCACGCATGAACATCAGCGTTTCAGGCGTGATGCCGACGGCGGGGTCGTCGATGCGGTGGTGGTAGTCCTCCGGCCCGTCGAAGACCACGGCGGGGCCTTCGAAGGCTTCGGGGTCGTTGGGGTTGGAGAGGTAGCGGTCGCGGAATTCATCCGAGATCACGCTGGTCTTCATGATCGCGGCATCGAAGAGATTGCCGCTCAGCACGAGGAAACCGGCCTCTTCCTTGAAGGGCTTCTCGAAGGGGAAGATGACCTTCTCGTCCTCGATGGTGGCGTCGCGGCAATTGTCGCCCATGGTCTGGCCGTTGACGGTGATCGCGCCCTCGCGGATCAGGCCCTGGCCCATCAGCTGGGCGACGACGGCGGGCACGCCGCCCGCGCGGTAATAATCCTCGCCCAGATATTCGCCGGCGGGCTGCAGGTTCACCAGCAGCGGCACCTTATGGCCCAGGGTCTGCCAATCGGTCAGCGGCAGATCGACACCGATATGGCGCGCGATGGCGGCGAGATGGATCGGCGCATTGGTGCTGCCGCCGATCGCCGAATTGACGACGATGGCGTTGTGGAAGGCGTCGAGCGTCAGGATGTCGGAGGGTTTCAGATCCTCATGCACCATGTCCACGATGCGCTTGCCGGTGCGCCATGCGCATTCCTGGCGGTCGCGATAGGGGGCGGGGATGGCGGCGCTGCCGGGCAGCATCATGCCCAGAGCCTCGGCCAGCGAGTTCATCGTGGTGGCCGTGCCCATGGTGTTGCAATAGCCCGTCGAAGGCGCCGAGGAGGCCACCAATTTGATGAAGCCTTCGTCGTCGATCTCGCCGGCGGCCAGCATCTGGCGGCCCTTCCAGACGATGGTGCCGCTGCCGGTGCGCTCGCCCTTGTGCCAGCCGTTGAGCATCGGGCCCACCGACAGAGCGATGGCCGGAATGTTGACCGTCGCCGCCGCCATCAGCAGCGCCGGGGTGGTCTTGTCGCAACCGGTGGTCAGCACCACGCCGTCGAGCGGATAGCCATACATCGCCTCGACCAGAGCCAGATAGGCCAGATTGCGGTCGAGCCCGGCGGTGGGCCGCTTGCCGGTTTCCTGAATGGGATGGACCGGAAATTCCAGAGCGATGCCGCCCTGCTCGCGAATGCCCTCGCGGATGCGCTCGGCCAGCACCAGATGGTGGCGGTTGCAGGGCGAGAGATCGCTGCCGGTCTGGGCGATGCCGATGATCGGCTTGCCGCTGCGCAGCTCCTCAAGGCTGAGGCCGAAGTTGAGGTAACGCTCCAGATAGAGCGAGGTCATGTCGATGTTTTCGGGGTTGTCGAACCAGGCGCGGCTGCGAAGCTTGGTGGGTTGCTTGTCGGTCATGGATCTCTCGGTGTGTGGGTCGGCGCTGATGTGGGTTCAGCGCGAAACGGTGAGGCGGTAGATCATCGCATGCCGGTAAGGCTTGCCGGGATCGACGCGCGTGGAAGCAAAGTCGGGATGGTTGGGAGAGTCGGGGAATTTCTGCGGCTCCAGCGCAATGCCGTCGCCCATGCGATAGAGATGACCCTGCTTGCCGATCAGCGTGCCGTCGAGGAAATTGCCGGTGTAGACCTGCACACCCGGCTCGGTGGTCAGCACCTCCAGCACGCGGCCCGAGGCGGGGTCCTCCAGACGCGCGGCAAGCTGCGGCGTGGCGGTCACCCCCTTGTCGAGCGCGAAGTTGTGATCGTAGCCGCGGCCATAGACGATCTGCTGGTCATGCCCGTCGCGCAGGCCATCGGCGAAGCGGCGGCCCTTGGTGAAATCGAAGACCGTGCCCGCCACCGGGCGCTTCTCGCCGGTGGGGATCAGCGTGGCATTGACCGGCGTGTAGGCGGCGGCGGGCACCGTCAGGCGATGATCCATCGCGCCGCCGACACTGCCCTCGCCCGCCAGATTGAAGATGGCGTGGTTGGTCATGTTGACCACGGTGGGCTTGTCGGTGCTCGCCTCGAAGGTGATGCCCAGATCGCCCTTTTCATCGAGCGTGTAGGTCACCGTCGCGGTCAAAGTGCCGGGGTAACCCGAATCGCCATCGGGGCTGACATGGCTGAGCACCAGCTTCGCCACCGGGCCCGAGGTGACCGAAACGACCTTCCACGGCTGCTTGTCAAAGCCCTTGCCGCCGCCATGCAGCGACTGGCCATGGTCGTTCTGGGGGAGCTGATAGCTCTTGCCATCCAGCGAAAAACGCCCGTCGGCGATGCGGTTGGCATAGCGGCCCACGGTGGCCCCGAAATAGTTGGGGTGATCGACATAGCCCGCCAGATCGTCATAACCCAGCAGCACATCGGCCTTCACGCCCTTGCGGTCGGGGCCGATCAGCGACTGCAGCGTCGCGCCATAGGAGAGGATGCGCGCCGAGACGCCATTGGCGGCCTTCAGCGTGATGGCATAGGTTTGCGTGCCATCGGCCAGCTTGCCGGCGCTTTCCTGCGTGGCATCGGCGGCATAGGCCGCGCCGCAGGTGGTGGAGAGCAGAGCGCCAAGAAAGAAACCCTGCCGGATCAGGCTCTTGGCTTGCAGGCCCATCATCATCATTCTCCCTACTTTTGCGCCCGGCCGGAATATGCTGGAATGGCCGCTGGCTCCTTGACGGAGCCACGAACACCCTATAGTCCGACAAATATAAGAAACGCAAGCCGGTATGCCACATGATCGCAACCGGCCAGACCACCCGAGAGGATTTCCATGGCGCCTCCTGTCTCATCCGCCTCCATCCGGGCCGTTGCGCCAGCGGATTCAGGCACTCGCTATGGCCCCGCGCTGTCGCTGCTGGCGACGCTGTTTTTCATGTGGGGCTTCATCACGGTCATCAACAACACGCTGCTGCCGCATCTGCGCAGCGTGTTCGAACTGACCTATACCCAGACGACCTTGATCGAGTCGGTGTGGTTCATCGCCTATTTTGTGGCCTCCATCCCTTCGGCCAAGCTGATCGAGAAGATCGGCTACAAGCATTCGCTGGTGGTGGGCCTGTGCATTATGGCGGCGGGCGCGCTGGGCATGATGCTGGCGGCCTCGATCCCCTCCTATGGCGTGACACTGGCGATGCTGTTCATCATCGCCTGCGGGATCACCCTGCTTCAGGTCGCCGCTAACCCCTACGTCGCGGTGGTGGGCAAGCCCGAGACGGCCTCCTCGCGCCTCAATCTGGTGCAGGCGCTCAATTCGGCGGGCACCATGCTGGCCCCGATGTTCGGCGCCTATCTGATCCTGGGCCGGTCCAAGAGCGGCACCGCCACCGGCGAGGCCACCCTCACCCATGCCGAGCGTCTGGCCGACGCCCATTCGGTGATCCTGCCCTATGGTCTGGTCGCGGTGGTGCTGGTGGTGCTGGCGGTGGTTTTGCTGCGCTTCCCGCTGCCCGCCATGGGCCAGTCGAGCCAGCGCCTCGCCGCCGAAGAGCGCGCGGGCCATTCGCTGTGGAAGCACCGCAATCTGGTCTTCGGCGTGCCCGCGATCTTCATCTATCTGATCGCGGAGATCGGCGTCGCCAATCTCTTCGTCAATTTCGTCAGCCAGCCCACGATCGCCAACCTCACCCATGAAGAGGCCGGGCGTTACCTCTCCTTCCTGTGGGGCGGGATGATGGTGGGCCGTTTCGTCGGCTCAGCCGTGATGCAGAAGATGCGCGCCGATCTGGTGCTGGCGGCCTTCTCGGTCGGCGCCTTCATCGTGATGATGATCACCGTCTTCACCACCGGCCCCGTCGCGATGTGGTCGCTGATTCTGGTGGGGCTGTTCCACTCGATCATGTTCCCCACCATCTTCACGCTGGGGATCAAGGGCCTCGGTCCGCTGACCGAGGAAGGCTCGGGCCTGCTGATCATGGCGATCGCCGGTGGCGCGCTGGTGGTGGTGCAGGGCTGGCTGGCCGATACCTATGGCCTGCAGAACTCCTTCCTGCTGACCGCCGCCTGCGAGCTCTACACGCTGTTCTATGCGCTGTGGGGTTCGCGCCCCACCCATGCACTGCCCGATGTGCAGGTGGAAGCAGAAGCGGGCTAGACGGCCCGGATATTAACTCCTACTAATATCCAACATTCACGCTTCCGGAGACCGTCATGACCGCATTCCGTTCCATCGCCGCCGCCACGGGCGAGCCGCGCGGGCCCGCCCTGCCGACTCACACCGCACAGGATGTGGCGACGGCCTGCATTGCGGCCGAGGCGGCCTTCGATACCTATCGCGCCACGTCGCGCGAAGACCGTGCGGCGTTCCTCGACACCATCGCCCAGAACATTATCGATCTGGGCGATGCGTTGATCGAGGCCGCCATGGCCGAAAGCGGCCTGCCCCGCCCCCGCCTTGAAGGCGAGCGTGGTCGCACCGTCGGTCAGCTTCGCCTCTTTGCCCAGGTGGTGCGTCAGGGCGGCTGGCAGGGGCTGCGTATCGATCCTGCCCTGCCCGAGCGTCAGCCGCTGCCCCGCCCCGATCTGCGCCTGCGCATGATCCCGGTCGGCCCGGTGGCGGTGTTCGGCGCCTCCAACTTCCCGCTGGCCTTCTCGACGGCGGGGGGCGACACCGCCTCCGCGCTGGCCGCCGGTTGCCCGGTGGTGGTCAAGGGCCATCCCGCTCACCCCGAGACCGGGGCGCTGATCGCTTCGGCGATTGCGGCGGCGGTGAAGGCCCATGGCCTGCCCGAGGGTGTGTTCGGCCATCTGGTTGGCCCCTCCAACGAATTGGGCGCCGCTCTGGTGCAAGACCCGCGCATTGCCGCTGTGGGCTTCACCGGCTCGCGCTTCGGCGGTCTGGCGCTGACACGTCTGGCTCAGGCCCGTGAGGTGCCGATCCCGGTCTATGCCGAAATGTCGAGCATCAACCCCGTGCTGCTGCTGCCCTCGGCGCTGGCCTCGCGCGGCGCGGCATTGGGCACTGCCTTTGCCGGTTCGTTGACGATGGGCGCGGGCCAGTTCTGCACCAACCCCGGCCTGCTGCTCGCCATCGAAGGCGAAGGGCTGGACGCTTTTGTCGCGGCGGCCACCAAGGCGGTGTCGGAAGCCCCCGCCCAGGTGATGCTGACCACCGGCATCGCCGCCGCCTATCACAAGGGTGTGGACGCGCTGGCCGGGCAGGATGCCGTCAAGACGCTGGCGCAGGGCGCGCCCGGCAACACGCAGACCGGCGGCGCGATCCTGTTCCAGACCGATGCCAAGGCCTTCCTCGCCAATCCGGCGATGGCGCATGAGGTTTTCGGCGCCTCCTCCATTCTGGTGCGCTGCGCCGATGCCGGGGAGCTGGCCCAGGTGCTGCGCGGCCTTGAAGGCCAGCTGACCGCCACGCTGCATCTCGACGATGCCGATGAGACGCTGGCCGCCGATCTGCTGCCGATCCTGGAACGCAAGGTCGGGCGCATTCTGGCCAATGGCTGGCCGACCGGCGTCGAGGTGGCCCATGCCATGGTGCATGGCGGGCCCTTCCCCGCCACCACGGACGCGCGCTCCACCTCGGTGGGCACGCTCGCGATCGACCGCTTCCTGCGCCCGGTCAGCTATCAGAACCTTTCGGGCGCGTTGCTGCCCGCCGAATTGCGCGACGAGGCCAAGGGCGATGGCGCCCCTCGCCTGATCGACGGCGCGCTCACCCTCTAATTTGAAACACACGCCCCGCCGGGATCACGGCGGGGCCGGGAGACACTTCATGGCCCTTCGTTTGTTGCAGCATCGCGCCGAAAACGGCGCGCGTTCCGTGATCTTTGCCGATGGCGACAAAGCCCATTTCCTGACCGGCGTCACCACCACCCGCGAGCTGGCTGAAAGCGCCATCGCTCAGGGCATCTCGCTGGCCGCCGCCGCCCGCGCCGCCACCAAGGGCATCGCCGTGGACATCGCCGCGGAACTGGCCGCCGGTAATCTTCTGGCCCCCATCGACCATGCCGATCCGGCTCACCTGCTGATGACCGGCACCGGGCTGACGCATCTCGGTTCGGCGGAAGGGCGCAACAAGATGCATGCCGCCGCCGCTGCGGGTGAAAAGTTGACCGATTCCATGCGCATGTTCCTTGAGGGCCTCGAAGGCGGCAAGCCCGCCGCTGGCGCCGTGGGCCAGCAGCCCGAGTGGTTCTACAAGGGCAATGGCTTCGGTCTGGTCGCCCCCGGCGAGGCCTTCACCATGCCCGCCTTCGCTCAGGACGGCGGCGAAGAGCCCGAACTGGCCGGTATTTATCTGATCGGCACGGATGGCACCCCCTTCCGTCTGGGCTTCGCGCTGGCCAATGAGTTCTCGGACCATATCACCGAGCGTCACAACTATCTCTGGCTGGCCCATTCCAAGCTGCGTCAGGCCTCGCTGGGCGCCGAACTGCTGATCGACGAGACTCCCGAGGATGTGCGCGGCACCAGCCTGATCCGTCGCGACGGCACGGTGATCTGGGAAAAGCCCTTCCTCTCGGGCGAGGCGAACATGTCGCACTCCATCACCAATCTGGAGCATCATCACTTCAAATATGAGCTGTTCCGCAACCCCGGCGACATTCACGTCCACTTCTTCGGCACCGCGACCCTGTCCTTCAGCGACGATGTCGCCACGCAGGAAGGCGATGTGTTCGAGATTGCCGCCGCGCCCTTCACCCTGCCGCTGGCCAATAGGCTGACGCGCGCGGATGCCGTCGCCGTGGCCGTCAAGGCACTGTAAATGAGCCCGATCCGTATCGCCATCGTGGGCCTCGGCAAGATCGCCCGCGACCAGCATCTGCCCGCCATCGCGGGCAACGATGCTTTCACGCTGGCCGCCACGGTCAGCCCGCGCGGTACGCCCCTTGAGGGCGTGCCCAACTTCCGCAGCCTTGAGGAGCTGCTGGAGAGTGACACGGCTGTCGATGCGGTGGCGCTCTGCACCCCGCCTCAGGTGCGTTACGATCTGGCAGCTCTGGCGCTGAGCAAGGGGGTTCACACCTTTCTTGAAAAGCCCCCCGGCGCCACGCTGGCCGAGGTGGCGGTGCTCAGCGATCAGGCCGAGCAGGCAGGTGCCTCGCTGTTTGCCTCCTGGCATTCGCGCTATGCGGCGGGCGTTGCTCCCGCGAAGGCATGGCTGGCCGGCCGCGAGATCAAATCGGCAAAGATCATCTGGCGCGAGGATGTGCGCGTCTGGCATCCCGGTCAGGACTGGATCTGGGAGAGCGACGGTCTGGGCGTCTTCGATCCGGGCATCAATGCACTCTCCATCGCCACGCATATCCTGCCGCGCCCCTTCTTCCTGAAGGGCGCCACGCTGACCATCCCTGAGAACCGCCAGGCCCCCATCGCCGCCGACCTGTCCTTCACGGACACCAGCGGCGCGCCGATTCATATGGACCTCGACTGGCGCCAGACCGGCCCGCAAAGCTGGGACATCATCGTCGAGACCGATGCCGGTGCGCTGAAGCTGGCCAAGGGCGGCGCGGTGCTGACCCTGCCCGACGGCAGCGGGCAGGTGCATGAGGATGAGGAATATCCCGGCCTCTATGCCCGTTTCGCCACGCTGGTTCAGGAAGGGCGCAGCGATGTGGATATTGCTCCGCTGCGTCTGGTGGCTGACGCTTTCCTGCGCGGCAAGCGCGAGGCGACCGAAGCTTTCGTCGAGTAAAAACTGAACGTTATAGCCTGCCTTCTGGCAGGCGTCCGGCCGCTCGTACCATCCCTCGGCGCGAGCGGCCGGTTTGCGTTTAACCCCTGATCGCCTCATTCACCCGCGCCAGGGCGGCACTCAGCGGGTCTTCCTCGCCCAGCAGGCGGAAGGTGCCGTTCAGCGTGAAGAAGCAATGGCCATGCACCGTGGCCAGCAAAGAATGCGCCAGAGGCCCGGCTTCATCAATGCGCTCCTGCGGCAAGGCGGCGGCGACCTCGGCCACCACGATGTCGATGATCGCCTTCACCTTTTCGGCATAGAAATCAGGGATCGACTCGCCCTCGGGCAGGCGGAAATCATAGAGCGCGGCCCAGCTGTGCCGATGATGTGTGGCGAAATCGAAATAGGCCGTGATTGCCGCCTGCAACCGGCAGCCTTCGGCCTCATCGAGCCCGGCGCGCAGATGATCGCGCCACAGATCGAGCGTGTAGCCGTTGATCGCCAGCATCAACCCGTCATAGCTGCCGAACACATTGTAGAGCGTGCCGATCGAATAGCCGATCCGTTTGGCCACCTCTCGCGCGGAGAAATGGGCAAAGCCCACCTGCGAAAGCTGGCGATAGCCTTCATGCACGATCATCTCGCGCAATTCGCCTCGCGTGTGATCCGATCTGCGTCCCATATCCAGCGATGTGCCAGCCCCGCGCAGATGAGGCAAGGGCTTAAATGAACATCGATCATTTATTTTATTGAACGATGTTTAATTATGTGAGATCACAGCCTCACCGATGATTCGACGGCGCAGCCTTTCCCCTAACCGGCAAGGCATCGCACCGCTCGCTTCATGTAAAAGTTTGCCATCCCACCGAATATTAACGACACATCGCCCAAATCGTCATCCTCTTGCGATCGAAGGAACCTGCACGATGTCATCCCCCCAACTTTCCCTGCTCGCCAGGCGCCGGTTCGGACCGATTTTCCTCGTGCAGTTCCTGGGCGCCTTCAACGACAATCTGCTCAAATTCGCGATGTTGTTCCTCGCCAATTTCGGGCTTTACGCGGCGCAGCCCGACAAGGCCAAGATGCTGGCGGCGGTGGCCACCGGCCTGTTCATCCTGCCCTATTTCCTGTTTTCCGCGCTGGGCGGCCAGATCGCCGACCGCATCGACAAATCGCACCTCATCCGCTGGATCAAGGGCACCGAGGTGGCGATCATGGCCGTCGCCCTGCTCGGCTTCTGGCAACAATCGGTTCCGGTGCTGCTGACCACGCTTTTCGCGATGGGGCTGCATTCCACCCTGTTCGGCCCGGTGAAATATTCGATTCTGCCCCAGCATCTGGGCAAGGACGAGATCATGGGCGGCACCGGCGTGATCGAGGGCGGCACCTTCCTCGCCATCCTTGGCGGGCAGTTGCTGGCAGGCGTGATCCCGCATGCCACCGCCGGGATCACGCTGGTGGGGCTGGCCGTGCTGGGCTTTGTCGCCAGCCTGGCCGTGCCCTCCGCCCCGCCCTCGGGCAAGGGCGAGCCCATCGACTGGAACGTCGCGCGCAGCACCTGGCGCATCCTGAGCATGGCCCATGAAGGGCGCGGCGTGTGGCTGGCCATTCTGGGCACCAGCTGGTTCTTCGCGGTGGGCGCGGTGCTGGTCTCCGAATTCGCGCCGCTGGTGTCGGGCACGCTGGCGGCCAAGCAGGATGTGGCCACCGTCTTTCTGATCGTCTTCTCGCTGGCCGTCGCGGCAGGCGCGCTGGTGGTCAACATGCTCCAGAAGGGCGAGGTTTCGGCGCGTTATGTGCCGCTGTCCGCGCTGGGTCTGGCGCTGGGGCTGATCGGCCTGTGGCTGGCCACCAACGGGTTTGAAGTGCAGGTTGCCGGCGCCAGCCTCCACCAGTTCATGGCCACGCCCGGCTCATGGTCGATCCTGATCGCGCTGGGGGTCATCGCCTTTTCCGGCGGCATGTTCATCGTGCCGCTCTATGCCATCATTCAGGTGCACAGCCCCGAGGGCGAATGCTCGCGCGTGATCGCCGCCAACAACATCGTCAATGCCGCGATCACCGTGGCCGCCGTGCTGGTGGTGACCGCCTTGCTCGCCGCCGGGGTCGATGTGCCCGATCTGATCGGCGTGCTGGGCTTTGCCACGCTGGTGGTGGCGCTGGTCAGCATCTGGCTGCTGCCCGAAACGCTGTTCAAGGATGCGATCCGGCTGGTGCTGCGCGTTCTTTACCGCGTCGAGCTGAAAGGCGTGGAGCATATGCCCCGCGCGGGCGAGCGCGCCGTGGTGGTGGTCAACCACCTCTCCTTCCTTGATGGCGTTCTGCTGGGCGCCTTCCTGCCCGGCAAGGCAACCTTCGCGGTGCACACCGCCATCGCCAAAGCCTGGTGGATCAAGCCTTTCCTGAAACTCTTCACCGCCTTCCCGGTCGATCCCACCAATCCCATGTCCGCCAAGGCGATGGTCAAGACCGTGCGTGAGGGCAACACGCTGGTGATCTTCCCCGAGGGCCGCATCACCGTCACCGGCGCTCTGATGAAGGTCTTCGACGGCCCCGGCATGGTGGCCGACCGCGCCGACGCCCCGATCATCCCGATCCGCCTCGACGGGCCACAATACACGCCTTTCAGCCGTTTGCGCGGCAAGCTGCGGCTGCGCTGGTTCCCCAAGGTGACGATCACCGTGCTACCCCCGCGCCGCTTCCACATCGAGGGTGAGATGAGCGCCCGCGCCCGCCGCGCCATCGCCGGACGGCGCCTCTATGACGAGATGAGCGGGATGATCTTCGCCACCTCGCACACCGACCGCACGCTGTTCTCGGCGCTGTGCGAGGCGCGCGCCATCCATGGCGGCAAGGCGAAAGTGCTGGAGGATGTGAAGCGCGAGCCCCTCTCCTACGACCGCATGCTGGTGGGCACCCGCCTGCTGGGCAAGCGTCTGGCGCAGAACACGGCGCAGGGCGAGGCTGTCGGCGTGCTGCTGCCCAATGTGAATGGCGCGGTGGTGGGTTTCTTTGCCCTGCAGGCCATCGGTCGGGTGCCCGCCATGCTGAACTTCACCGTGGGTCTGGCCAATATGCGCTCGGCCTGCAGCACGGCGGGCATCCGCAGCATCGTGACAGCGCGCGCCTTTGTCGAGCAGGCCAAGCTGACCGAGATCGTCGCCGCGCTGGAGGCCGACGGCCTGCGCATCACTTATCTGGAGGATCTTGCCGCCACCATCGGCACGTTTGAAAAGCTCTGGGCCCTGCTGACCGTGAAACGCAGCGCCAAACGCCACGAAAAGCTGACGATCAGCCCCGATGCCCCGGCGGTGATCCTCTTCACCTCGGGCTCGGAAGGTGTGCCCAAGGGGGTGGTGCTCAGCCATCGCAATCTGCTCTCCAATCTGGCGCAATTGGCGGCGCGGGTGGATTTCAATTCCCACGATGTGGTCTTGAACGCCCTGCCGGTGTTCCATTCCTTTGGCCTCACCGGGGGCACGCTGCTGCCGCTGCTCAATGGCATCCGCACGGTGATGTATCCCAGCCCGCTGCATTACCGCATCGTGCCCGCGCTGGCCTATGACGCCAATGCGACGATCATGTTCGGCACCGACACCTTCCTTTCGGGCTATGCCCGCATGGCGCATGGCTATGATTTCTATTCGCTGCGCTACATCTTCGCGGGCGCCGAGAAGGTGCGCGACGAAACCCGCAAGACCTATGCCGACAAATTCGGCCTGCGCATCATGGAGGGCTATGGCGCCACCGAATGCGCCCCCGTCATCGCGGTCAACACGCCGATGCATTTCCAGGCGGGCACCGTGGGCCGCCTGCTGCCC
>Ga0116227_10005479_pt1 | contig 26686 bp, 23 predicted proteins | sample S1TSphgellanicum_FD_89693 | JGI IMG/M metagenome (GOLD analysis project Ga0116227, IMG submission 89693) | Host-associated microbial communities from peat moss isolated from Minnesota, USA - S1T2_Fb - Sphagnum magellanicum MG | ecosystem: Host-associated > Plants > Peat moss > Unclassified...
GGGGGGGGGGGTGTTGGGTGTTGCCCCCCTCCCTTGTGGCCTTAAAAAACCTGTAAAAGTCTTTTTTTTGGGGGTTTTTTTTTTTTTTTTTGGCCCCCCCCCCCCCCCCTTTACATGCAGAGCCAATAATTTGTTATGGAAAGAAATTTCAAGTATCTTGGCAAATATAATAATAATATCCCAGTTTTTTTTGGGGGGGGGTGGGGGGTGGGGGGTGTAAGTATTTTTAGGTTGTCTTATTTGGGAGCTTTCCTATTATTATAGCCACTTGCAATTTTCCATTTCTTCTTTTTTTATTATTTTTCTTTTTTTTGGGGTCGCTTGTTCTCTCCTTAGAAACCGCCTGGAATCAGGAAAGTTGCGGGATTGCCCACTAGGCCACGGAATCGAACCCGGGACCACTTCGTGCCTTCTTCTGTCCTTTCGCAAACTCAGCAATTTTCTTTTTCCCTCCCAGCCCTTCTCCGCTTGATTTCCACCAATAGCAACGCTCCAACCTAAAAGAAAAAGAACGAAAAAGAAAGGGAAAAAAAAAGGGAGTTACATAAAGAAACCAAGTTGAGCGGTTTTGTAACCGCGTTGGGTAGGTAGGTAGGTAGGTAGGTAGGTAAGTAGGTAGGTCGGTAGGTGGATAGATAACTGGTTTGTTTTTTATCCTTTTATAGAATGACACGTGGGGATGGAGAGTACCACTCATAGGTACCTACTCTCTTTGTAGCCTACCAAATTAGGTTAAGTGGGCCGGTGCCTTCCCGAAGTTTCGACGGGCCACTACTGGACCACCAAACACGGCGGCGGGCCGGGTTGTCAGTTTCTGGAACCAGTCCTTGCCTCGTCACCTGTTGGACAGGAGCGGATTACCCAGTCGTTCACGTCATGTAAACCCGGGTTTTCAATTTCCTACCGGCCCGGGTTCCCGTTAACGGGTAGCTCAACGGTTAGGCTGCCGTGCTGGACGGCACGGGTCAGTCATGACGGCGCGGGTGCGTCAGGTGTTGCACACCCGTTCGTCGTTTCCCTGTACGTAGGTAGGTAGGTTGCCTGCCGTGGAAGGCACTTCGGGCAGACGGGCAATCGGGCAGGAGCGAAAGAAAGAAAAACAGCCCGCACCAAGCTCTGCATAAAGCTCGTGCACCTCTACCTCTGCACTCCATTCTTTCTCTCTTCTTCCTCTGCCCCTCTTCTGCTCTCGATTTTATCGCGCTTCATTTGCTGCTTTGAAGCTCTCTTTTGCAATTCGTGAATTTTTTTCCGAGGTGTTGTTTCAGTTGGTTCCTTTCCTGAACCCCAGGTTCTCTTCAATTTTTTCTTTCTTTCTTGCAAAATGCAGATCTTTGTGAAGACCTTGACGGGGAAGACCATCACTCTCGAGGTCGAGAGTTCCGACACCATCGACAATGTTAAGACCAAGATCCAGGACAAGGAGGGGATCCCTCCTGACCAGCAGAGGTTGATCTTCGCCGGGAAGCAGTTGGAGGACGGCCGGACTCTGGCGGATTACAACATCCAGAAGGAGTCCACCTTGCATCTCGTGTTGCGTTTGAGAGGCGGTATGCAAATCTTTGTCAAGACCTTGACGGGGAAAACTATTACGCTGGAGGTTGAGAGCTCCGACACCATCGATAACGTGAAGACCAAGATCCAGGATAAGGAGGGGATCCCTCCTGACCAGCAGCGATTGATCTTCGCCGGAAAGCAGTTGGAGGACGGCCGAACTTTGGCCGATTATAACATTCAGAAGGAGTCGACCTTGCATCTCGTGTTGCGTTTGAGAGGAGGCATGCAAATCTTCGTCAAGACTTTGACTGGCAAGACCATCACACTAGAGGTCGAGAGCTCCGATACGATCGATAACGTAAAGACGAAGATCCAGGACAAGGAAGGAATCCCCCCTGACCAGCAGCGATTGATCTTCGCCGGAAAGCAGTTGGAGGACGGCCGTACTTTGGCCGATTACAACATCCAGAAGGAGTCCACCTTGCACTTGGTTCTTCGCCTGAGAGGAGGTATGCAAATATTTGTGAAGACCTTGACTGGCAAGACCATCACGCTTGAGGTTGAGAGCTCCGACACCATCGATAACGTGAAGACGAAGATCCAGGACAAGGAAGGAATTCCCCCTGACCAGCAGCGATTGATCTTCGCCGGAAAGCAGTTGGAGGACGGTCGCACTTTGGCCGATTACAACATCCAGAAGGAGTCCACCTTGCACTTGGTTCTTCGCCTGAGAGGAGGTATGCAAATCTTTGTGAAGACCTTGACGGGAAAGACCATCACTCTAGAGGTGGAGAGCTCTGACACTATTGACAACGTGAAGACGAAGATCCAGGACAAGGAAGGTATTCCTCCAGACCAGCAGAGGCTGATCTTCGCGGGCAAGCAACTGGAGGATGGTCGCACCTTGGCGGACTACAACATTCAGAAGGAGTCCACCTTGCACCTGGTTCTTCGCCTGAGAGGAGGTATGCAAATCTTCGTGAAGACTCTTACTGGTAAGACGATCACTCTTGAGGTGGAGAGCTCTGACACCATTGACAACGTGAAGACGAAGATCCAGGACAAGGAAGGAATTCCGCCTGACCAGCAGCGACTCATCTTCGCCGGCAAGCAGTTGGAAGATGGTCGCACTCTGGCGGATTACAACATCCAGAAGGAGTCCACTCTTCATCTAGTGCTTCGTCTCCGTGGTGGTATGTGAAAACATTTGCTGCGGCATGTGCGGTGGTGTGTGTGCTCAGAAAGCAGGAAAGCCATTATTGTAAACTCTTATCTAATGTTTCTTTGACACACAAGTTGTGCATTGGACATACAATAAAACCGACTTGCAATTCCTGCTATATTTGTCTCTTGTGGTTGCAATTTTTGTCTTTGTTTCAATCCCTTGTTTGTCTAGCAATTCCTTGTTGGTTTCGTTGCATCCTTGTATGTTGTCTTTTGCTATTCCTTAGTTTTGTTGCCATTCTTGCAATGTCTTGATGATGCTGCAATTCTTCTGTCTTTTCGATTCATTCCTTACTTTGTTCTGTAGTAAGTTCTTTATTTTGCTTATGTTATTGCAATTCCTTCATTGTTGATTTTTAGAACAAGATTCCTGCTTGGTCTTGGGGTTGCGCCAAATTTCTCCTCCTGTTCTTTTGGGTTGCCATTCCTGTCTGTTTCTGATGCCTTCTTACAAATGCCTTCTGGCATTGAAATTTTCTCTCGTGCACTGCAAGAGCATATTGCTACAAACAAATTGCAACTGGGGTTTTGCCATTCCTGTCTGTTTTCTATGCTCCTTACAAATGCTTATTCTTGCATTGAAATTGATTTTTTTCTGCACTGCAACAGCATAATGTTATAAGCAAATTCTAACTTGGGTTGGACAATTAGTAATGTCCACGATGATAATACTTTGTTATGATGGAAACTTTCGCTTAATTTTTCATGTTTGTGATGTGTATTTTTCATCACGGATGTGTTTTATGGACATCAAACTGAATATTATTAACATGTAATAATGTTTATGTATATTTTGAAATAATTTGCATATCTATTTCAAATAGTAGTTTATCATAAAAATAAACACCCACCAACACCACCAACTCTTACTTCAAAATGCCATATATCATAGCTAAACTACCAATTCACACTGAAAAATATCCATTTTACTTCCATTGTTATCATAAAACAGACGAATATAACTTGAAAAAATATCTTAAAATGCATCTTTTTCATAAAAAACTTCATGATAAAGTCATCAACCCAACTGGGAACTAAATATATCTATTTAAGAAATTAAGTCTTTTTCATCATAAACTCACAAATCCAACTGGGAACTAAACATATGTATTTTACAGATTTAAGTCTTTTTCATCATGAACTCACCAACCCAACTGGGAACTAAATATGTATTTAAGAAATTAAGTCATTTTCATCATAAACTCACAATCCCAACTGGAACTAAAAAACCTATTTAAGTAATTAAGTCATTTTCATCATAAACTCACAATCCCAACTTGGGAACTAAATATATCTATTTAAGAAATTAAGCCTTTTCATCATAAACTTTACCAAGCCAACTGGAAATTAAACAAATCTAATTAAGAAATTAAGTCATTTTCATCATAAACTCACAAACCCAACTGGGAACTAACCATATCTATGTCAGAAATTAAGTCATTTTTCATCATAAACTCACAAAACCCAACTGGAAATTAAATATGTAATTAAGAAATGAAGTCTTTTTCATCATAATAAACTCACCAAACCCAAGTGGGAGGGAAGTAAGTGGGAAGTTGTACAAACTGTCAAAAATTCAATGCTTTTTTGGAGATAGTGCATGTTTGATTTGATATGGACCTCATAAATCAACACCCAACCCCATGTAATGTTGTCAGTTAGTGTCATGTGAGAATGCGTGGTACCATGCATTTTGTGCATAGTGCAGGTGACTGTTGTTGTTGTTGTTGTTGCTCTGTGGCCATCAGGCAGGTACTAGGTACATATGTCTGACCCAAGGTCAAATTCTGCAAACTATAATTGAATAATGTTGTTGAACTTATAACCAACCTTGGGTAGAGATGTATGGTAACCTTCCTTGTCTTGGGTCAGGAGCCCCCTCAGGAGTGCTCAGGGTGCTGATGATGAATGTATACACACACCCCAACACTTGATTCTGGTTATATACCTTCACTTTCATAATTGACCTGCCAGAAATTTTGCAGTCCAGGGTAGTGCTGCCCATCACTGATCACTAGCCTATCTATCACCCATCACTACTTTCTTTGGCGAATCTTTCTCAATTCTTCTCCATTTTGAGTGATTTAAAAATGTTATATAGGAGCGTCTTCTCAAGCTCTACAAATCCATCTTTGAAATGCAAAGCCAAGAACCCAAAAAAAAAAAAAACAAAAAAAAAAAACGTTTTCTCAAATTACAAAAGGTGTTTTTTTTCCATTTTTCTTCATTTTGATCATCAGTGCATAAGTTTCTCAATGTTCTTTTTTTCAAATTGAGCAATTTAAATTGCTTTGAAATTGCCATCTTAAGGTCTATAAATCATCTTCTACCTCTAAAGGCAACATAGTAATAATATTCAAGGATTTTTCTTCAGGGGATTGAAAATAGGCTATGAGTTGCTTGGTCAATTCTTTTTTATAAAAGTGATGCCCCCTACTTTGAGGGGCTGTAACTTTCTTGCCTCCAGTTCATTTTTGCCAATTTTTAGTGCAACAGATGCACCAAGAAGAGGGCTCCATCTATTCTTTGGACACCATAAACAATGGGGCTTTCCCACAAAAATGGTGAGCAAACCATACCTTAAGTGATTGCTCATGGCCCGTTCTACCTATCTGGAGGTAACCTTATAAAGCATAACCTATGTAGATCATGAGGCATAGGAATGGGAAGGATATTATGCCTACTTCTAGGTGCAAGAACCCTCAATAGCACAAGGTAAAATTTGTCATGAACCAAACCTATGTAGACCACAAGGTGGAGGAATGGGAAGGATATTATGCCTACTTCTAAGTGCAAGAACCCTCCCACTATTGAGGAGTAGTATAATATCCTTGCCATTTGCTAGAAAGGAAATTGTGGATATAAGGTGCCCTCCAAATATAATACAAATTTTCTCTGAGTGTTTTACGTAGGGTAAAGCTCTTCGTTGAGGGCACTACCAAATTCAGGCCTACATTTGGCTATGGCCTTTTGCACTTTATTTTGATAACACCCTTGACGTAAGGCTTTACCCTACATGTAAATGAGAGGCCTTTTATTATGAGGTTTACATTTACACATGTTAATGTTTAAAGTTGGTAATGAATTAGGCTTCTTTTCAAGTTGTATTTTACCACAATTTAGTATTAGGCTAACACATGATATTTGTATTGTTCAAAATCAACAAAAATATTGGGGTTTTCTTAAAATATAGATTCGACTAATTTTGTTAAAATTTTGAAAAATTTCGTAAAACTTTCAATATTTCAAAATTGATCAAAAAGTCTCTACCCAATACATGTTGTTCACTCAAGATAGAAAGATAATGATGATTATTTTGTACAATTTTTTTCTCGTTATAACAAATTTATAAACAAGTATCATCACGAAGCTCTCCCTTCCTTCATATTTTTGTTGCAACACCAAACTTGTGAGGTGTTGAAAACATTTGGTGTTTTTCCCCATTTCCATCATTTTTGTCACAATGCCGAACATTTTAGGCATCAAAAGCTTTCAATGTTTCTTTCCTTTCCTTGGTCATTTTGTTGTAAAACCAAGCTTGTGAGGTGTTGAAAGCTTTGAATGCTTCTCCTACTTCATTTGTCATTTCTACAACACCAAGCTTTTGAATCACCAAGAGCTTTCAACATTTCTCTCCCTTCCTTATTTGTTTTGCTTCATCATTTCTATTGTAGCACCAATCTTTCCATCATTTTTTGCTTCTAGCTTTTAATTTATACTTTCAATGGTTTCATATGGCTCTCAAAGTTCTTGAAAACACAATTGATGTTTGTGTTCACATGAGGTGTCGTTGATGAATTACATTTGCTTGGCATTTTGAATTTCAGAGTTGTTGATTATGGTTTTTTTGGGGTGATCACTTTGTGATACTTTCAATTATTTTTTTGTGCTAATTATATTTGCTCTTTCATTCAACATTTCAACTCTTCAAAGTTTGGTGTTTGGTGTTTTCTTTCAATGGCATGTACTTGAAGTGTGTTAAAATTTAGTGATTTATACTTTCAATGTTCTCTTTCAACAATTTGCAATTTCAATTTTGTGATTTGATTGTGCTTGCACTATTTTTTGTTTGAAATGTTGCATTTTTCACTTGACCTAATTTTCTCCAAGCATCCAGCCACAATGTTGCTACTCCTTGTACCCTTTGTTTTTGTCTTTTGTCATGTTTTCTATTTTGTATCATGAAAACATTTTAAAACATACTTGTGATGCAATTCCTCTAGGAGTCTTACATGTGTAAAACCTAATGAAGTTATATTTTGAAGGTCAAACTAAAATAATATAAAAATTAATGGGAAATAATTGGCAACTTGAAAACACAAGTGTGGACATTGGTTCAAGCATTGAGGATGCATCCATTGTGCATCAAAATAAATTGACTTCCAATTTTTAATTACCAATGGGTCAAAATATTAAATAAATTTCCTAATGACAAAATATAATAACATGAAATTGGTTGAACATTTTTTAATTATGGGACATTTTTTGTTCAAACAAACCAAAAATGCCTGCATAACCAAATCATTATAAAAAGGGGTAATTTAATCACAATGACATGGCCAAATTTATGATTGGTCATTTTGGGAAAATATTATTTAAATCACAATTTGCGTGTCAACATTAAATTTTTAAAAATATATATTGACCCAAAGATGTTACATTGTGTACTATTATGTAAAGGTGTAATTTTTAAAAAATCATACAAATATGTCATTGAAAAGAGAAATCTTCAAGGAGTTCATTAAGCAACGAAATACACCTTACACCACATTAAACATGTTTTTGGGTATTCCATGCTCACTATATTTATTTCAAAAAAATTCAAATGTTCTCATAATACATTAGGAATAATGTTGTTCAAATTCATCCAAAAAATAAATATCAATTTGGGTGCAATCACAATAAAAAGAGCCAAAATCATTTGTTGATTATAGTGAAAACAATACCTACATTATTTTGAGAATTAAGCATTTATTTCATTTGATGAAATAATTATCCATATTTTGTAAATTAAAATTTGATTTATTTCTGAATGAAATTGAAGCCATTTCAAAATGTTATTAAATTCCTTTGTCATACACACTTGTTGGCATACTATTTTTCATAACCCTAAATTGAAATTTTTTTGTTATTCAAACCTTCGCCAAATATTTTCAAATTTATTATGGGCTTTAAAATATTTCATAAGAAAGGCCACATGTGTTGATCCTTTTAATGTATTAGATCTTTTTGGATGCATGTAAAAATATGTTATTGATTTTGATTTAAAACATTTTTATGATTGTAATATGGTTCAAAATTTCTAATCAACGTTATAGTTAAAAACAAAGTCGTACATTTGATTATAATGTATGGCTTGATGTAGACATTTATATTTATTGTTACAATATGGGTCATATTTGGTTTCAATATCAACATCCAATCCAAAAATATTATTTATAATATAATTATGAGATTTTATAAATCAATACATGAAGACCATGTGTACATTGTAATCCTTAGTAAGGATGCTAACCTTGACACTGGTGGCTCCTTTTATTGTGACTACACCCATTTAATTTACGACTTTAAACAATGAAAAATCAGACATTTTGAGTGGGGATTAGTTCATTTTTTAAAAATGCACTTGTTACCAAAAATATTATTTTACAATTGATAAATAAGTTGAGACCTTTGATTGAAAAAAGGATACAAATATATGGTTGCCATTCATGTGGGCATTAAAATTGTTTGTTCATTTACAAATTTTCCCATAAAGTTGAATACCTTCCATGTAATGAATTATTTGTGATTAACAAATCATCAATGAAGATGGTTCTCCACAAGTTTGTGTGGGTTGTTAATGAGGTGTCTAAAAGCCAAATTCAATGGCCACAAAGGTGAGGCTTTGTTTTAGGGCAAGTGTCAAAAAGTAATATGACTTCTTGTTAATGTGTGGTGCAATTGGTTGCAAACAAATCCACATACAAAAATTGTCAGTGCATTTGTTGCAAACTATTTATCCTACCAATCAAAATTTCAAAGCACAAATTGGAGTTTTATTTAACAATTACAAACATTAGACCATGCAAAGAGATTCCAAAATGTCTTTGTAAGGATGTTGGGTTCCATGAATGATTTTTAAATCCTATGATTTTTTAATCCATACCAAAATGTAACATGCAATGGATTGTTCATCCTCAAATTTATGGATTTCAAGATGATACCCACCTATACATTCTTGGGGACAATGGCTACCCACTCCTACCTTGGAAGTTGGCTCATAATCCCCCATAAACAAAATGCCAATGTTAAAAATCTTTCTAGTGGGAGGAGTGTAGTTTAATTTTTTGGGGATTCTACAACTAACATTTAGAGAATTCATGTTTTTAAAAAAACCTTAAAATTTTATTTCTTTCTAATGTTGTTATTTTGTTGTTGCAGGTTGGAAGGTCTAATCTTAGATGGGAAGGATGTAGATGTTCACACACTTATGGTTCAATTAGAACAAAAAGATCACACATATCCACAACTTGGCACAACAAGAAGACAACAAAGCAAAGTAGACATGGGAGGCATTGACGTAGACCCTATTTTGGAAGGTGATGAAATTTGAGATATAGCCAATAATTTTTTTCTTATGCATGTTTGGGGAATAAGAAAAATGTAGAGAATGAAAAGATATTTCAAAAATTGAATTAACTTGAATTCTAACCAAATTCAATGTTCAATGGCTACATATTTGACTTAGAAGTTGAATTGTTATTCTTTAGTTGTTTAGAGTTTAGATCATTTGTTATTTTTCACCTACTCTATGTTTTGATTGTTCTCTAGTGGTTGATCATTATAATCATATTCAAATAGGTTAATTAACAATGGCATGAATGATTGATGAAAGGCATGGCACATTACAATGATGAAATTTGATAGGACATTCATCATGTGCTTGTTTATTTTGTGTGTTTTCTTGTTTATTTCCTTCAAATATTTGAAATGTTCCTTGAACTTCTTGTCTTGATATTTGGTGTTGTTCTTGTCAATGTTAAGTTGAACCAAATCAATTCAATCCATGGCATCCATGAAAACCTTGTTGTTTTTGTTTGTGAATTTAATCATTAATAACAAAATTAAGGTATGTTTCCTTTTAATTGTTGTTCTCCTTGGAATTGTTATTCTATATGTGGTCAATTTGCTACCTCTAACTAATGTTGTGAAATTTGGAATGTTTAAAAATTGATGACTACAAGATGGTGTGGATGGTTTGCTTCAAAAGATTAGGAGAAATCATCAAGGTTGATGAACTTTTAAAAAATTCATTCCCTAATTGTTAGCTTGATTGAATTGCCTTGGGTCTTGGTCTCTTTAAGAACAAAATCCTCTTGACATAATTCTTGCATCAATGAACAAATAAAAAAGTGTTATTCCTCTTCTTCTTTTGGTGGGACATAGATTTGGTCTCCCGTTACTTGCAAGACATCAAAACATTGATGTTCATTTCCCCTTGGAAATTTTCAATTGCATAGTAATAGTACATGTAATAAATTGTTTTAGTTCAAATGAAATATATATTTTTCTTTTGTAATCACTACACCAATATGTCCTAGTTCACTTTGTATTTCATTAAATTTTGAGTGAACATTTATAAATTTAACACTTCTGAGCTTTTCACTCTAAAGGGCATCATCGTATGTTTGATATTTATTGCCCAGTGTACTTCTCAAAGTACATTATGGGAGGATCTGGTAAAAATGACCAACCCCTTAGTGAATGGGGACTACTTGCTATATACAAGTGAATTCATTACTTGTTAATTAATGAACTTGGACAAATTTAACATGGTGAAAGTGGCCAACCCTTAGTGAATGGGGATTAAGCTACCTTCCTAGTTCATAATTAGGCTAGGCACCTAGGAACCCATGTTATTATCAAGTATTTCAAGTTATTCCACCTTATATTATTCCAAGTTATTTTTATCTTAATTTATTTTAGACTGTTTTAGGCTCAATTATTTTAGGTTATTCTAGGCTATTATTGGTTATTGTAGGTTATTCACCTTGGGCTATTTTAAGTTATTTTTCCCAAGGTTATTTTCAAATATATTAAGCTCTTCCACCTTAAGCTATTTTAAGTTAATTTATGCTAGGTTATTTTTGGATAATTCAAACTATTCCACCTTAGGTTATTTTTAGATATTTTAGGCTATTCCACTAAATGTTATTTTAAGTTATTTTACCCAAAGTTATTCTTAACTATTTTAGGTCATTCCACCTTAAGTTATTTTAATCTATTATATCTTAAAATATTTTTAAAATTATTTTAGGTTATTCCACCTTACATTATTTTTTGTTATTTTCAATTATTCCAAAATATTCCACCTTATGGTTTTTTGGGTTAATATAAGCTACTACACCTTAATTTATTTTAAGTTACTCCGCATTATTTTAATCTATATAACCTTAGGTTATTATAGCCTAGAATGACCTAAAATATAACTTAAGGTAAAATAATTAAAAATAACCTAAGGTAGAATAACTTAAAATAAGTTAAGATGAAATAACCTAAAATAATTGATGATAACTTAAGGTAAAATCACCTTGAATATCCTAGGGTGGGATAACCTAAAATAATTTATAATAACTTATGGTGGAATAATTTAAAATAATTTATAATACCCCAGGGTATAATAATCTAAAATAGATTAAGGTGGAATTGTTTAAAATAGTTGAAAATAGCATAGAATAACTTAAGGTGAAATAACTTATAATAACAAAGAAGAGCTTAGGGTACAATAGATAAAAATATATTAAGGTGGAATAATTTAGAATAGTAAAAAACAACCTAAAAACCTAAGGTGGAATAACATAAAATAACCAAGTACAACCTAGAGTAGATAGCCAAAAATAACGTAAGGTGGAATCTTCTTGTGATTGCCATTGATGTAATTCCATTTATATTTACACATTCTACCATTGTGACATTTTGCTCCACAATCTTGCTCCATTTTTTTGTTGTAAGAGTCATGTTGATTCTTGAATTAATGATCCATTTCATGGCAATGTGTTCTTTCTGCTTGTAATCAATTAAGATAATCACTTTGGCTTGATTCTAATTGGCATTGCATTAACATAAGGTACCTCCTATCCCTTTCCCTCTTTGGCATTGTGTATCAAAATTATCTTTTATATTGTTAATAAAATCAAAATTGTCCATTGAATTTCTGCTCTTGAATAGGATTTGTCACAATGATGGTGATTATTAAACAATGTTAGAAAGTCTATTTGGACATCGTGATAGTGTAATGAAGAATGATGGTGTGATGAGGAATGTAATGAACAACGACGAGGACAAACAACAATGGCATTACAAAAAATGAAAAAAAAAACAATTGCACAATGAACAATGTCACAAATACATGAAGTTGGTGGTGTGATGAATAGTGCCACAAAAACAAATAGCAATGGTGCAATGAACAATGTGATGATGAATAATGATGGTGTGATGGCATGACAATAAGCAATGAAAAACCAATGGCAACATCAAAATGATGGTGAGAATTACTTTAAAATGATAACAACCACTTCACAATGATGTCAACACAACTTGTTCAAACCAATGGTAACATGTGATAGTGGACATGTCTACAGTGATGACAAAAATAAAGTCTTTGGTTGATAGGCTATTAGTTTGGTTTTGTAGTTGGTAACATATTGATGGTGCCAAATATGAATACCTTTTCACAACAAAAATATTTAGGATATTGCTTGATTTTCTTAACTTTGACATTACCTTGGAGAGTTAAAAAAGGTGATGTTGTTGCTATGTCAAATGCTAGATAAACAATTTATCAATTGAGTGGTGCAAGTTTGAACAACATTTATTAATTATTGGTTTAACCATTCCATAATCTTCATGTTTGAACATGCTTTGTAGAAAAATGTCTGACCAAAAGTTAGTTAAAAAGTGGGATGGTGAATGTTACCCATGATTAAGGATAACACTAATGATGTGAAATAACAAAACATTTAGTGGTTTGGCTCAGTTTCATCCATATTTTTTTATTGGCATTTTTGAAATGTTTTTGAAGAAAACTAAATGGCTTAGATAAAAAAAAAGTTTAGATCAAAATTAATCATAATTTTTTACTAGCCCTTTTGAAGGACATTGTATTATGTATTATGTGCATAATTATAGGTCCAAACCAATGTTGTGTAGTTCTTTGATTTTCCAAAGAATTGTTGGTTCCAAATACTTCAAAAAAAATCAAAATAAAATAATAGGGCAGTTATGGGTATTTCAAAAATCAGAAACAAAGAATTGGCCAAATTTGGGTATTTCAAAACCTTCAAAGAATGGACAATTTTCATGAAAGAACTGGTAAATCATTTTTAGTGTTTTCTAGGTTATTTTATTTTAAAACTTTTTGTTAGGTTAAGTTAGGGGGTGAGGGTTTTAGAAAATGAGAACCATTGGTTATATAGATATATAACTAATTCAATAACCAACATTGCCTCAAAGAACCGCCCAACACTAATCCAAATTCTTTTTCATGTTATTAAAATATGAACTTCATCCAACTTATAGTTTATAGCTCATCTAAACTTTTTCCCAATGAAGGTTACAAGGCATTATATGGTTGTCAATGAAGTTGCTTTAGCAATGTATTGTATTTGAGATAATAATATCATTATTATCACATTCAAATTCAGTCTAAACCCTAAACCCTAAAATTTGGCCCCCTTTCTTGATAAACAATAAATATGAGACAATATACATTTAAGGAACATATAAATGTTACATGTAGGCCAATCAATAGTAGTCAATGGCTAGCCAATCATTGTGATCAATCAACCATAAATAGTCATTTTCTTTTACAAGGTCTTTTGACATTCATGTGGTGTGAATTTACAATAACTAGGAACATGGAAAACACTCTCCTTAAAACACAATAACTAGGAAAATGTGAATTGTGTTTTAATGAGAGTGTAAGGAAATAGAATTGTAAGTGATGGGGGTAGTTGCAAAAAGGGTCAAACATGCGCCCATGCAAAGCATTCATGTGGTAAACCCTAAACCCTAAACCCTATCATTTAGCTTGTGTGTGAGATGGATTTCGGTGAAATTGTCCTATCTTGAATCTCAAAGATAGAGATCATGTGTTAACCACAACATCTCAGAAATTGATCATGTGTTGATTACAACATTGCAGTAAGAATTGATGCAGCAGGGATGCACAAGCACTGACATATCGGGTTGGCCATCATTCGATATCTGATGATTCAGCCAAATACTCCAAGGAAGAAGGCTCTCTAGAGGGTATACCTAATTAGTTCTCCAAGTTTGAGATCCAACCAAGTCGATTAATCTGAAGCTTCAAGGGGATCTATAAATTACTCACTTGATAGTGCTTTGCAACTTGCAGAATTTGATGGGTGTTGGAATTTAGTGGGTGTCGTAGATGAGGAGCTCTTGAATCTGGTTCCAACATTCTCTCAAACCAGCTGAAAATTGGACATTGACAGAATCCGGAAGTTCCACCAATCAAGCACCTCCCTCCTCAATTTGCATGTTTTGAATGAATTGTGCTGAATAATTTTCAAGGGAAACATGAAAGCATTGAAATGCCAATGCCAATTCTGTTTGTGATTCTCTGAGCCAGCACATTGAAGTATGCTATGCACTGAGGACGATTGGGTGAGAGAGCTGAATGGTAGAGCCGCTGAACCTGATCACAGCATCCAGGACTGGAAACTTCACAATACCGCTCCACACAACCCGAAGAGACACTAGTAGGTATAGGAAGTGTACCTCCCCCCACAATGCATGAATCAGAGAGTACTGCAAACCTAAGTGAACAACATGACAAACAGAAGAAGCAAAGCTGCAACCACCCAGTAGTGGCATATGCAAAACAAACTACACAACACCAAAACCAGCAAACAAATTTACAAAACACTCTACACCCAACACATTGCAATTTGCACAACAAGCAACACCCCCATCTCCCTCCCCCAAATGTTTTTTGAAAACAACTCCCTGCTTATACTAGAAAGAAAATGCACCAACTGGGATCAAAACATTAAGCACACCATGAAAGGAACACTGAGGAGAAGACAATGTGCAATAGCTTAATGTTAAGTGACTGTTAGTTCAACATAAAATCTTCATCCTAAATTAAAAATTGGTAGTGTTAAAATAAGTGTTTCAAAAAGATTTTCAATAGCCATAATTCGACTACAATTTAAGAAATTTCACCAGGTTTGTGTTATAGGCTACAAAGGAAAGTAGAAAAAGTTAAGGATTCCGAAGGATTCTTCCTATATTATTGGCAACATGTTGAAACTCATCATCTAAATATGGCTACTTTAGAATATTTTTCCCTCATAATGGGGCGATTTGGGCACAGTTTTTTCCTTTGTATCAGTGGTGCCTTCACTTTTTTTTGGTCAAAATTTGAGATATTCAAAATGGGTCTCTGTCAGAACCCCAATTTCTTTCAATAACTTAATGATCATAGCAACCCAAAAGAAAAGAAAAAAAAAACATCAATTATCACTAGCACGTACACGGTATCATGATCTGTGCATTATTTTCTTTAGCAAGAGTGCCAGAAGCTTTTAGCTAGACAAGAAAAATGATATCAATTGCAGATACTACTACTTCACAAGGTTACAAATGACAAAATGAAAACCCATTCCGTGATTTGTGCATTCTTTTCTTTAGTGAGATAAGGCCAGAAGCTTTTTACCTGGACAGAAGAGTGATATCAGTTGCAGATGTTAGATACTTCACAAGTTTAACAAATGGACAAAATGGAACCCATTAGTTTCAAGTGCATGTCCAACTCCCCAAGGTTTGTAGAATCTTTAAGAGTCAGAGTCTCACACTTGTCTTAAAAGATGAAAAGAAGACGGGTGTTGGAAGAAGTTTTTCCACAAGAAAAAAAACTTACAGAATATACACAACTTTAGAAGTGCGGATCATTCAGAATTCTCAGGAATTTGTTGCAACTGAAATGATTTGAGTATATATCATGATCACTATATGACAAGCACTGCATCTGTCAAAGGAAAAATATGGGTGTTGGGCAGTCATCAGAAACAGGAACAGACCCCTGACAGTTATCAGTGTGGTTCTCAGCATTCCATGACCACAGTTCTCCAAAAATCAAAGAACCAATTCTGACACACAATCAAGGTCCTTTAAAATCAAATAAAAATCAAACCTCATGTTCTTTTTTGAAAACGGTCAGTTCTTTAAGGGGTCTCGTCTCAAATAAACAGAACCAGCGGTTCCTTCTTTCTGGTCATCGTCACCCAAAAAAATCTCTCATAAGACTCGAGAAATCTCAATTCCCATGGTTAAGAAAAGGCAAAAGCTAGGTTAACACTTCTTCAATCAGCCACAGAATTCCAGAGTAAGAAAAGACAAAACAGAGAACAAAGGACCAAGAAACAAAAACCACATGAAAGCAGAGTATGAACAGTGCCAAGGTCTCACATCTGTTCCGGGACCATCAACAGTAGCATGTATGACAGTTACTTCTCTATCACAACTTTCCCACTGAAAGCGGTGGTACTAAGACCAGAAGGTGGAATTCTACACCACGTGCAAATCAAAAGATCATGAGGTAGGCAGGCAAGCACCATGCAAACATAGTACATTTTGCTCCATCATGCACACTGCTTTCAAGATTGACAAATTCACTTTTACCCACACCTTTCTTTCACCTGTCAAGGAGTGTGATGGCATCACACATTTGATGTTTTCAACAGCACAACTTTACTGTAAAAAATATTGAAAACATGTGAAACCCATGGATTGCTGAACAAGGAAATCCAGGGAAAAAACTAAAATGTCAGAGACTGACTCCAGTTGGTATGCTTATCCCTTTTGCTTCTCACTAGTAGTTAGTTTAACAGTTCCCCTTTCCACATTTGGGAATGGACAAATCATCAAACCTGGTTTCCTTGATTTACAAGGGACCTGCACATTGCAAGATTGATCCATTGTCTTTGCAGATCAGAAATCACACGAAGATCAGATTGCTCCACTACATAACAATACATGAAGAAGAAGACTCCAGCGAAAAATAGGTCCAGCAACCAACAAACCACTGATGTTCAGGAGAAAGAAAATCAGATGTCACAGAGAGAGAGAGAATGCAGTGACCAAATTGTCAGAATAGAGCTGCAAGTATCACAGTGCACAGTCTCGAAATGTTACTACTGCAACCCAAATGAAGATATCAAGCTCAGAAATGCAAAGCTTGGAATCCCACATAAGAAAATGATTTCTAATATCTTACACGAGATGATGTGCAGTGGTACCCATCATCATCATATCAATCAATGAGAACACCCTGATACTGAAATCACTGAAACATCAAGACCCAAGTTTAGTGACATGTCTCAAAGAAAAAAAAATGGAGAGGAAGAAGAAGATTAGAAGCTGTTGCAAAGTCTAGTACAACTTCCCAAAAAACCAAACATTTGTTCTTGCCAGAAAGAATTTCCTTTCAGATTTATTGTGAGAGAAGAACAGTCGTTCTCATGATTGTCAGAACAAAAGACTCATGGGTGTGGGAGGTGAGCTCACATTCCTGAAGCTCAACAAAATCTTAGCATTTTGTGGTGCAAACTGCTTGCTCACCGTGAATGAGGGAGATGGGTGTAAGAGAGAGACTCTGATGGAGTATGTCAGAATCTAAGAGACTCTGATGGAGAATGTGGGTATCTAAGAATTTCTGATGGAGAAGTGTGGGTATCTAAGACACTCTGATGGGGAATCTTATGGGAGGGAGCTGCTTGGCAATCAACTGTTGATGCATCCATTGCCAACCCTCCTCGGCAATCTCCCCACCCAGACCACGAACCACAGCACCCCCAGTGCAGCAACCCATCTTACAGCAATCTTCAAGAGAGAGATTGTTGAGAATCCCATACAAGAATCCACTGGCAAACAAGTCTCCAGCACCAGTGGTATCCACGGTCACAGTCTCTCGGATTGCTGAAACCCTAACCATTTCCTTGCCATGACGTGCAATACAACCCTTGGCACCCAACATCACCACTGCTCTCTCGCAGTAGTTGGCCAGGAAACGGAGAGAACTCTCCGGCGATGAAGGAGTCAAGTCCTTGTTCTCCTCCTCTTCCTCTTCTCCTTTGATGAGCTCCCGCGCCTCGTCTTCATTGGCGAATACCAGATCCACATTGCCGGATTCCAGCAAGCGCATGAGGCGAGGACGGAAGTTGCGCACAACTTCGAAGCTAGCGAGATCCATGGAGATTTTCACACCTTCTTGCTTGGCATGTTGCACGGCAGTCTCCAGCAACTCCGTGCCATAAAACCCATACCCATTCAACACCAGCCATTGCGCTCCGCGGAAATCCTTCTTAGAAAGCTCCTCCGCTTTGAGTCCTACGGCGTTGAGGAAACAAGGACGCATGGTGCGGTTCCCCTCCGCATCCACCAGACAAGCACACTGCGCAGTACGTCCTCCTCGCACTTCCCGCAACCGTGACAAGTCCACTCCCGCCATCTTCATGTTGGCCGCGAACATCTGCCCTCTCTCGTCATCTCCTCTCACTCCCACCAGCGACGTCCGGATCCCTAATCCTCCCGCCAAGCCTCTGATGGTGTTGGCCACGCTTCCTCCTGCCAGAGTCCGCACTGCAGAAGACGACGACGACGAAACTACAGGCAACATGTGTGTGTTCACTTCTGCCAGGATATGGTCAAGCTCTTCTGTAGTCACTCGCATGGAGCCTCCTCTCTCTCCCGGCACCGCATCCAGCAAGCTCCAGTCGACCTTGGCCACATGGTCTACCAAAGCCACTGGCTGCAACCCGACTACCACAGGTGGACATTTCTCTTGCTGCTGCTGTTGCTGCTGGCCATAGCCATAGTCAACACCAGCAGCAACAGCAGCAACAGCAGCATCACTTCCTCCCTCTCCTCCTCCTCCTCCTCCTTCCTCTTCTTCTTCCTCTGCATCAAGTACAAAGTTTTGGGAGAATGGGTGGTGAGAGAATCCGTTGTGAGAGGGGAAGGAGCTCTTGGCAGCAGCGACGACGGCGGAGGAGGTGTCGATCGCAACAGGCTGCTGCTGCTGATGTGCGATCGCAGCGCCTCCCTCCGCCATCGCCCCCATCGCTGCGGCAGCTGCTGTGGGTGGTGGTGCGGCGGCAGAAGGAAGAGGAAGGGAGGTAGGGACGCGAGACGCAGCGGACTCGAGTGCCGCATCCACTGCGGCCTGGAAGCCTCCGTATTGTTTTTATTGTGTTCCAGTGTTTTCTTTTTTTTGGGGGCCCACTTTTCGCACCAAAAAAAAAAAAAAAAACTGCAAAAGTCGCCATATTTTGAGGAAAAAAAGGTCACATGTCGTCATATCTAGTCGTCATATTTTAAGGGGAAAAAGGTCACATTTCGCCATATTTAGTCGCCATATTTTTAGGGGGGAAAAGTCACATTTCGCCATATTAAGTCGCCATATTTTGAGGGAAAAAAGTCACATTGTCGCCAGCCATACGTAGTCGCCTTATTTTTGAGGGAAAAGTCACATGTCGTCGTCATATTTAGTTACCATATTTTGAGGGGTAAAAAGTCTCATTTCGCCATATTAAGTCGCCATATTTTGAGGAAAAAAGTCACATTGTCGCCAGCCATACGTAGTCGCCGGCTTTTGAGGAAAAACAGTCACATGTCGTCGTCATATTTAGTCGCCATATTTTGAGGGGTAAAAAGTCTCATTTCGCCATATTTAGACAATGAATCTCTACTATTCGCCCAAACTAGGCAGGAATTCTTTTTTAAAGCCCACTTTACTTTCTGACCTCTAGCCAAATGTGGCTCATTTTTCTTGGTGGATAATGATGGCCAAAAAAAACCCTGAAATTATTATTTTAATAAATAGATAAGCAAAAAAAAAAAACTTTGGTCGTTGAAAAAATTAGGTTTATTATTTATTTATTTATTTATTTTTCAAGTTCTGAATGTCAAAAATTTGGGGAACTTTTGCCACAAAAGGGAAATTTTAGTTGAATTTACACTAGAAAAATACACCTCTGCAAAATTTTCCCAAATTTGTGGTAAAAAAGATCACAAATTTGTGGGGGAAAAATAAATAAATAAATAAAATCACTTGGTGAACAAATAGGTCTTGATTTGTTTTTGGTGTTTAAAGCCAGATCTAACCCAAGCTTTATGAAATGAATCATAGTTAAATTGTTGTGTAAATTAGTCATCCAAAAGGATGAGATCCTAAAACAAGGTCTAGTATTGTAGGACCCTAAACCCTACAATACTCGAACTTATAGGAAAGTCAAGTCCAAGTTGGAACCCTAAACCCATAAGTAGATCAAATTTGTAAAAAGGTCACTTGGACCAAAATTTCTAGTATTGTAGCTTTTAGAAAGGTGTCTACCCTAAGAACTTTTGGGGAAAGGTGCAATAGTTTTTAGGGTTAAATGTTGTGAATCTACAAGACTTTATTCCTAAGTTTTGTCTCACACAAATTGTTCATAGATTTCACAAAGAAAGGAAGAAAGAAAGAAAAGAAAGAAAAAGAAAGAACAATAGGTAAACTTGTTTGTTTATTTTTAAGGAATATTTTTGAAGTCTCATTTTGGGTGTATGAGATTTCAAAGCACGACACTCAAGGAAAAGAGAGGTTGTTGTGCCCCTTGCTTTCATCTCACATCCATTTGACCTCAAGAACATCATGTTGTGAAGATTATCATGCACATTGCACTTAAGCTTTCTAGAAGGTATAACCTAAGTATACCAAAAGTTGAATGACAACATTAGAGTTATCCGCAAAGTCACCCTGTGTTCACCCTGTCTTTGGGCCTCCTTTCACCCCCGAACCCCTCTTTTAGTGGTATATGTAAAGTGAGAAAAAGTTTATTAAATCTCAGTATGAAATGCTGAAACTCAAAATGCTGAATTTCAGCATTTAATGCACAAGGTTCGAGAGGAGGATTTATAGTAGCTGTACAGGTAGGAGCAGTGAAAATCTATGTAGGAGCACTCGGCAAAAAGAAAGACAGGGTGAAATTTCCTGACTTTACGAATATCTCTATTGTTTTGATCTTGTTGTTTGGTAGCATTTTTGTTGGCCTCTACCTTCTTCATTTGGAAATATTTAACATCTACAAAATGGGTTTCTATATTTTATTCAAAGAGGCGGCTCATGTAAGACAAGGATCACAATATCCAATCAAACCAAGGTAGGTTCAACGAAACACCTCAACTCTTTCTTACTCGCAATTTGTGAACAAAAGAATCAAAACTCTTGAAAGACCAAAAGTACTATGCAAATAAAACAAAATGGGCACACTTAGTTTTGCTTTTGTGGTGGAAGAAGTTCCAAGTGGGCTCTTAATCAAACCTTTGTTATACCTCTTATTGTTGTATTATTTTGAAGATTGGGTTTGTGTGTGGGTGTGGTGGACATGTAAATTTGAAAGTCATGCTCCAAGCACATCGGGTATCAATATGGTATCATTGTAGTACCATATGGGGGCAATAAGGATAAGAATATTATAGCAAAATTGATACCAGTCTTGTCAATTTCATACCGGGACCACTTCTAGTCTAAATATATACTAGGGTTCCATCAACATACCCACCCATCCCTCCTCTAAACCTTTAAGAGTGTGTCAAGCAAAATCCCACTTGGACTTCCTCCAAGTTGAACATAAAATTTTCATCAAACAACAAAAGAGAGTGAAAGACTTCATCATCACCATCACACATGTACAGAGGCAAATAGGTTTTATACCTTAGAGCATCTCCAGCAGTGCTCACTATGTGACCCTGCAAAAATATTTTTTCACATCCAAGTTTAGTTATTTACTTTTTTTTTGCAACCCCACCCATAAAACTGAAATTGGGACAACAAATAGGTGGGAGGGGGGACTACTAATAGCAAACCACCTGGGACCAATTATTATGATGGACCAATCAAAAACATGGAACAGCAGTCAGATCATATTTATTATTACACTCTTTTCTGCATATGCACAACGTTACTGTGCCTTTGGCCAGCCACCGCAAACTGTGCAATTCTGCTGAGCCAAAACCAATTTCCTGAGCCAAACCCGCATGTATTGACTTTTCTTCATCCAATTAAAACTCTGCAGGATCACGTACTGAACACAGCTGGAGATGCTCTTACCTGGGATCTGTGATCCCCTTTGCTTTTTAGCCCAGATAAGCTTGATTATTCAATCAAGACTATCCCACATCATTCTCTTATAAGTATCAGATCACATGTTGTGAGTATGATAAGGATCCATAACACAGGCCAATTAAAAGACTAAGCCATTCATTTCTCTTTGATATAAATAGGTTTGATGAGCATCTAATCTATTATATAAGGAATAATGGGTAGACCATTTCAGCACTTTTGTAATCAGATCATTTCTCATTATATTTATTTATTTATTTATTTTATTTTTTCTAAAGTTGGGAGTTCAATTCTCAACAAATTTGGCAAAATTATCAAATAATTTTTTTTGCGGCTAGACCTTTTGTGAAGAATTATTTATTTATTTTGTGCTGAACATCAGCTACTGTAGGTATGGTATACGAGTGTTCTTTAATCAAAAGGTTCCATACCAGGTAGTATAATTGCTAGTTAAAGTGCTTCATTTGACAATGTTGTTGAATGTGTAGTTGTTCAACAACCAAAGGCCTAAAAAATTTCTGTGCAATTTATGCTATGTCCCACAATCTGCGACTTCTTTGATCCCGCATGCATTCAAGTATACGACAAATTGATGCCATATCCTCCATCCAGTAGGACATCTTCAATGATGTTTTTGCCAACCTAGACTTGTATCATAGCCATGTGAGGATTGATCACCACCTACATGATAACCGGATTTAGTCCTACTTGAGGGATATTTTTTCTCCTGAAAAACAACTTGACAATAACATATTATTTGAAATTAAAGGCAATATTGAAAAATTGGCCCAACGTGAAGGTATGTTTACTTTCCAATAGTTGTTAGCTTATTTCCTCTAGACTGAAAAACATTTCGATGTTTTTCATTTTAAGCACATCAAATTAGGGTTGTTAACGTTTGAGTTGAAATTCTGAGTGAGGTTGGTTCTGGTAGGAGTTTTCATATTGGCTTTAGGTACTTCTAACTAAGGTCTTTGCATGTTCTTTATAGCTTTTTCAAATGCACATTGAAGCTTTTCCTCCTCTTGCTAACTTGCGAGGCTCTTGTTCTTGTGAGGTTCCCTCTCCTTGAATATCACATTTTTTGGTAACTAGTTGCGGGTTCAGCCAACATTGCTTTTCTTTGAACATTGCTGGAACCATGTCCTTATGGGGACAATTGTAGATCTTATGTTCAACAAAATTACAAATGAAGCACTATTAAATGATGGAATTGGATTTATTTGTTTTTTCGCGATTTCCTTTATCACCATATTTATTTCCTAGACTTCGACTAAACTATGCCAAAATTCACTACTACTTTTTTTTGTCTTTAAGCTTATTGTTTGGGTTGTTGGGATTCTAGGTCCAGTACTCCTTATAATGTCCTATTGCACTAACCATAGATCATATTGGTTCGTTTCTTTTTGACAAAATTTTCCTACTTGGTTAGTGGTTTTAGTAATTTTTGGTATTCATTTGCGTCACCCATACTTTCTTCATAGGGAATTACAACTTCCTTATGTTCAAACAAGGTGTCCCCTTTCATCCCCACCATTGCTATCCAAAGATACAAATATATAGTCTTGCTAAAAAAACAATGGTTAGCAAATTATCATATGCCTTGATGTTGTAGGTGATTTAATAGTTTTAATATACATTCATAGTATACTTCCACCTTCTTGTCTCAACCTTGCTTTATCACTCACAATGCCATCTACACTTGCTCATCTATTTGTACTTTTTGGTAACACTTGCAAAATGTAACTTTTAGCTCCTCAAATTTGCAAATTGGATGCACTTGCATAATTTTTTCTCCCCACTTGAATATGCGAAAGGGTAAAACAAAACAAATTGATGATTTTTACATCCATCTTTTCCCCATTAGCCTAAATGGCCTTTCGGAAGACTCGTAAATGGGCATTAGAATCCATTCCTGTGGTGTAAATGGGATAGGTTAAAGATTTCCTACTTGGCAAGGGATTTGGTGTTATAGGTGGTTAGATAGGATACCACGAAGGGTACTAAGGATTCCAAGTAAGCCTTATCCATGGTCTTGCCTGTCTTGTAGCACATAATTTTGAATTTTGGTCTCCTGGATGTTTGTTACTGCCACCTTTTCGAGGACTGCTATGCCACTTCTTGGAAGATCATTATCGGCATGTTTTGGAGGATTGTTACTTCCACCTCCTAGAAGATGCTACCACCACTTCTTGAAGGATTGTTACCACCAATGCCAAAAGATTTGCTACCACCATAACTTGTAAATATGTTCCTTCCACTAGTAGGAAGCCCACCAACATTTCCAATCGACCGGGGATGGTTTGCCCTTTCATTCATTGTACAAGTTTTTGATAGGAAGTATTGGTGGCATCCTAGGGTTATTCTTGCTTTTGGAAAAATCATCATCATCATCTAAAGGCTCCTTGTGATCTATTACAATCCCAGTTTATGCAACCTTTGAAACTAGCTTTGGTGGTGCAATAATGTTAGCAAAGGGATTAGACATTAAAGGCCACATTGTAGGAACACTCCCTATGCCATTGTGATTAAAACCAAAATATGGTGTATATGGTCTAACATGAAGAAATATTGAATTTGGAAAACCTACCAGATTTTGCTACATGACATTTTTGGTAAAGGGAATTGAAATAGGTGGAATAAATGACTTTTTACAAGGTGATTATGGTAGTGTTAAAGGATAAATCGATGGTTGAGCATTTGGAACAAAACTTTGAATGGCTGTTGATGTGGGATAAGGTCTATAATTAGTTAACATTGTTTATGTACGCAATATTTGACTAAACCAATAGGAAAAATTTTTTGACTTATGACCCGTACTTTGACAAAAAATATAGGCTAAAAATGAATGAGGAGAAGCACAAATGTTAAAAATAGGGGTTACCTAAAAAATTTAGTGGAATTCCTTTTCATCCAAAATATTCATCCTTGAGGATTGCACATTTTGTACATCATCGGAAAATCCTTTCCCTTGAAGTTGGTGTAGTTCATTAATTTGTTTTTGGAGTCAATCAATTTTGTTCTTTTTGGCATGTGGACTTTGTCACAATGGTTTCATGGTACCAAAAAAATTGATTTTCAATAGGGTCCCAAATTGATTCCCATGAAGTTTCCAATTCATTCTTGATGTGTCACAATTTCGGCTAATGGTTTCCAATAGGTCTTATAATTTTCGATTCAGTATTTTTGGTAACATCCTCCACTTCATTCTACTCCCCATTGTGAAAAGTCGTAGCCTCTTCTATGTTGATTTTTGGAAACTCAAGTTGTTTTGGACTACTTATGTTCCCTACTTTAGCACTTTCTTGGAAAACTTGCTCCATTTTTTAAATATTTTTTGTCAACACTGTTGGCATATTGTAAAACAACTTGAAAAAAGTTGTAAATTATTAGTTTTTTTGGTTTTTTAATTTTTATTGTCAAAAATAATAATAGACATGTGGTATTTTGGTAGAGTCAAATAATTTCAACCCATATTTGTCCAAAAAAGAAAAACACTGAGCTGAAAATTTCAATTCAATTTATGCGATATGGTCACCAAATGTTAAGGTCGTCTAGTGAACTATTGAGTTTAGGAATTAATAAAATGGGGAGTAGGAGAAATAATCTTCTTCTTTTCCTTGGATAAGCAAAACGTTGAAACACAAAATGGATGTCAAAATTAGTGCAACAAATTTATAAACTTTGTACAAAACAAATATGAAGCAAATACAAGTAAAACAAACCTTGCACATCAAAAAATACTTGTAGCATACAAAGAAAAAAATAGCTAGTAAAAATTCTATGTATAAAATTATGACAAAAAGTTATTTTATTTTAAAAATTTCTTGTATAATCCTCAAAGGCATAAAGTTTCGCAACCCTAGCTTTGGGCTCGCAACCAAGGCAAAGGGGTTGTAAGGTTACGGGCCAAGAGGAAATTCGGGAGTCAAGTAAAGAGGTCGCAAGGGTGCAGGCCAAGAAGAAGCCCGGGTATCACATCACATACTCCTAGGAGTGTAAGAAAGTGCGAGGGAGTATGAGGGAGTGAACCCTCACACTCCCAAGGCAACTCTCACTTTGAGAGATGGAGTCCTGGTGGACTTCCAAAATTTCAAAGAGCAATTTCAAGGGTCAAAACTCAATAGTTTGTGGCGTTCTTTATATCATTGGAAAGCTCTTGGAACGTAGATGTCTAAAATGGGTTCGCATTGCTCATTTGGATATCTGAAACACAAGTTATGGCCAAAAGAAGGGTTGGGAATCAAATTGTCAGTTTGACTTCCGACCAGAAAAAAGTCGAGAATTGACCTGATTTATTTGGCTGCAGAGGGTGTGCGACATATTGTTGGAAAAGCTCTCAACGAGAGTTACAACTTTGCTTTAACGCGCATCTTGATTCGAGGTCTACTCGCAAAATTATGGCGTTCCAAAGTCGCAAGAGTCCCAATTGGCGCGATTTCGGGACTCCCACTCAGGAGTCCTGAAAGAGAAAAGTCATTTGCATGTAGGCTCCGTGGCCAACCACAGAGTATATTATAAGGGGGAAGGTAGTGGCTTCCCCCAAATCCGAGTCATGGTGAGTCTAGTGTGTCCATGTTGCCTATGGTTCGTCCTAGCACCAAAGGTGTTCCAATTATGCACTAACCACTTTGTGTGGGTTATGTGCAGGCCCATGTGAGTGAGTGAAGCTTGTCAACTCTTCCTAGTCCCATCCCGGAGCTCCAACACGCCCCTCTACCCCTCAAAGTGTTGTGAGCTAGGGAGCGTGCTCCGACTCCTCCTTTTCCGTTGCTTTCTACTTGGGTTCACATTTGA
>Ga0116227_10005481_pt1 | contig 26680 bp, 11 predicted proteins | sample S1TSphgellanicum_FD_89693 | JGI IMG/M metagenome (GOLD analysis project Ga0116227, IMG submission 89693) | Host-associated microbial communities from peat moss isolated from Minnesota, USA - S1T2_Fb - Sphagnum magellanicum MG | ecosystem: Host-associated > Plants > Peat moss > Unclassified...
AAAAGGCCCCCCCTCCCCCCCCCCCCCCCTGCCCCCCCCCCCCTCCTCCGCCCCCCTCCCCTATGATTCTAATAAACTAAAAGGAGTCAACCTTAGGAATCTCATAAATAAACAAAAGAAATGAACATTTATTAACAATCCCAAAACAAAAAGAAATTGGAGGCATTTACAACTCTAGCTTAACCTAAGCCTAGAACATGCACACAAATAAAAATCTCCCCAAAGGTAGTTACTATTATTGAAAAGGAAAACTAAGAAAAAGAAAATCTCAATACCACCAAAGTATGATCATGAGTTGAATACAAGGATATTCATCAAAATACTTTGATCAAAGGCCAAAGTCAACCAATGTTGTGCGGGTACCTGGATATCTAAGTTAAACTTTTGGTTTTGGTTTCAAGTATCACAAATCAAACTCGAACATGTACCCTTTTGGAGGAATCATGTTAGGACTTGAACTTGGGATGTGCCTAGACATAATAACTAAGTTCAACCTTAAACCACCAAGCTAAGTGTGTTTGTCAAAGAGAATTGACCTAAGACTAAACAAACATTTTTTTTGGTTTCACATGGGTTTGGGTCTTCTAGGGTTTAGGGTGTTTCTTCACCTCCATATTTTTCTAAGCTTAAGTTTTCAACTGTCTACTTCCACCTCAATCATTTGTTTTGACATGGCTTTTGCTCACCTTTCTTTATCATGTTATGCTTCAATTTTCATAATCTCATTTGGCCTTTTATTTTTTTTAACAACCAAAACTTTTAGAAAAACAAAGGGCCAAACTTTCTTTCAAGCTTGTGGTTGGTTTAACATCATTCATTTAGAAGGACAAATGACGTTCCCACTCACATTATAGAAGCAATGGCATATGAAAAGTGACAAGCCCCTAAGCTTGTCAAATGGTATTAAGGGTAAATGTTTTCCTAGTTTTGAAGTTATAATGAAATGCAATCCATGGTGTGTTTTTTATTATTTCATGTTCTTAAGGGTTAAAAGGGCATGCATGAATTCCGAGATAAAACTAAGATGAAAGTTGTAATGTAAATTCATGGACAAGTTAACTTGAAAATACTAAACAAGTTTATTAGTACAAGTTGAAGCCAAGTGGTGATAGTATCCACTCATAAACAACCTAAATTCACTTGATTCACATAGCTTGAATGTTAAGGAGGAGGCATCATTTTCCTCCATATAATATATTTTGTGATTGGTAAAGGTTACATCAAAATGGTTAAATTTTTTGAGATTTTCAAATGAAAATTGGGAATCTTAAAAATTATTAAGTTATGAGTCTTGCAACTTTGTGAGTTCATAATTTTCACATACAATTCCATTTGAGGCTATTCATAACAAAAGGTTGTAACACTTGAATAGATCTTTTCGATGTCATATGGCATGCTCAATTTGGAAGTCAATTGATCCTTGTTTCTTGGGTTTTAATGATTAGAAGTCACATTGCCAATTTAACCTAGTCATTTTTTTGGCCATCATTTTTTGCTTACAATTCTACATGGAAAATCTGAACTCAATTATGATATTTTCATTTCAAAGCCTTTTCAATAGTATAATGGCAATTCAATTTGGACCACATTAATTACTTGCATTTTTGGGGTACAATTTTGCAAACACAAAGAAAAATAATTGAAACCATTGTTTTTAATGTAAATGGATTGATATCTAGTATTTAAAATTTTTAATACCCACACATTTACCTGTTTTGGAATCTTTTAAATGTAAACCCTAACATAATAGTATAAAAAACACTTTCAAGATTGTAAAAAGATTTTTTTAAATGTCAAAAATATTCTTGAAAAAAATTAATGACCCAAGGGGGCAAGTGTGGCTTGTGATTGATTATTTACACCCTTGTCCCAAAAATTCAGAATTCATTCAAGACTACAACTACCAAATTGTTGCTCATTAAGGTGTGTTTGGGACTAAATTCCTTGCACTCTTTCACATTTATAGGAATGTGTTGAATCCCAAGATATTTTCACGACCCACATCATTTTTCATGTTTTGGCCTAGTTAAAGTCATGATAAAAAAAATGGCAATGAATTTTTATTTTCAATTCAAATGATAATTGGATCACAAAGGCATCTAATTTTGAAATGGAAGTAAGTGGGGTGCTTTTTATTACATAATTCTTGACCTATTGAAATGTGGTATCACATTCATCACATGTCATATAATTGGGCCTTTGTTGTTTTTAATGATTATGTCACAATAAATTATTACAATCCACAAATGAGTCCATATGTTGTGTGCCACCCTACTTAAATGCAAATTGGTGTTAAGATATTTACCAAAATGAAAAGAAAAGGGTTTATGAACTACACATTGAACATGGCACAAGTTCATTGCAATTTTTATTTTATTTTTTTACATGTAAAGGAATATAAAAGGTGGGAGTTGGCTTTGATATGAATAATGATAAAATCTTTTACTCAAAAAATGCTTCAAGAAAAAGTTCATATCACAATTTTTTTAGTAACCAATAACATTACCACAAATTTGAGCTTGCAAAACATGTTTTAGAAAAGAATTTGATATTGTACATTGCAAAAAGGATACCATCCATTATCATATGTCAAGAATCCATCATTGAAAGGTTTAGTTTTATGTCAATGTGAATATGTTGTGGTTTTTTTATTGATGGTAGGTAATGAGTGAAATACCCCTAGATGTTGTGACAAAAGTGATGGAGAAATATGTTATGTTTTCTTTTGTTTCATGTGTTACTTGCATAACTTTTTTTGATCTTTAGATGTTGCAAATTGAATATGACTTTTTTGCAATGGTTGTCACTTCATCTACAATTCATGAAAGCCCACCCATACATGATTGTGGGGACATTTGAACTACATAATGTAATTGGTGTGACCATGGCAAACCAAATAAAGGTTTTGATTGATTCATTCTGTTTGCTCAACAATATAATTGCTAAGTGAAGACAAATGATCTAATTTAAGTACATTGACCAATGCATTGACAAGTGTTGGTTTGTGTTTTCCTTTTTAGTTGTCATGCACATTTGTAGTGTCACATTGTATTGGCCATGTTATATCAAAGGCATGTTAATATGTTATTGATCAAACCAAAAATTTTGTTGGTATTTTAAAAGGTGAATTTGAAAGGTGTTCAAAATTCATTACATTTTAAAACTATATAATTTGGGATTAATTACGTGAAGTTTCATTACATTTTTTGTTCATTGTAACGTGTTTTCACCTATTGATACATTTATAGTTTCTAAAAAAATAAAAATCATATCACATTTCATACATTCATGTAGTTCAAAAGGTCAATATCATAATTTGTCACCTAACTTTTAATAGATTCATCACACAATTTTATTTTTTAGTATTCAAAGATTTTTTTTTGGGCCTATTTTATCTTGCTTGGACCCTAGATGCACTTGTTTCTTCTTTCACCTTGTGCATGTTGCCATGAAAGTTAATGTTGCCAAGATTCAAGCTTTGAAATCAACCTTGAATTTGTGATGATTTTGATTCAAGATCCAAACAAAGGACGGTGGCACACATTATGGGAATATTGGTGTTGTTCATAACATTATTAACGGCTTACAATCAAATGAAAACATAGAATATATTGATGATCATCCTTAACCCGTGTTTCAAGAACATGAAGTTCATATGGTCTTTTGTGGACAACAAAACATGTGTGATTTGTTTCAAAGCATGCTCTTTAAATTGTTATTGTCTTTTTTTGAAGTCTCTAGGATACTTTGTGTGTTAGAATTGAAAAATTAGATCAAAGACTCATGTCGATTTGGATAAAATTGACATTTTTTTTGGTAACCCTGAATCCAGGATAAACCTAGAACCACATTATCTTTTTATTATTATTTATTATAAAAAAACCCCTGTATCCAATTACCACCATGGGTTGGGCAAAGGCAATACAAACCTTATCAAGAGGTTCTGTCATTTCTCAAATTTTGTTAAAGACCTTACCCAAAGGTTTTGCAAGTTTTTGTGTTTTTTAAGATATAAGATTCGAGGTTTTGCAATTTTTTTGTTTTTTGTTTGTTTTTGTTTTAATACATAAGATTCGAGATCGCATGTTCTCGATGCAAAACACATACCCACAGAATGCTGGAATGAACCAGTACCCACCAGACAACCATTGAAGGAAGGATAGATAGATAGATAGAGAGTAAGTAAGTAGGCTAGGTGGAGAGAGGAAATAGGTTTTTCTTTGTATTTGTGTCCCCATAGCTTAGCTTAGTTGACAAAATGAGCAGTGCTATGAATCTATGTGTGTGTGGACTACTACTACTCCTGTAGCTGACTGGACAATTGGGCGGCTGGAGAAAGTGCACCCAATATGCATGAGTTAGGTGTGAATGACATGACTTGTAAGTTGCCCTAAAAGAGAAGAGCTTGGATAATGCAACAACATTGTAGTAGTAGTAGTAGTAGGGCTTGAAAAAGATAAAGAAAGAAAAAAGGCTGCTGCATCACACTTTTGTCTAGCTATATACTCAGTACCTACTCACTCACATGCTTAGAAGATGCAAAGAAGATTCACAAACCCTTTCTTTTCTGAAGGAAAATAATCCCATTTTTCTCATGAAAAGCTTTCCACATTTTATAGCCTAGAAAGAATCATCCTATGTATGACTTCTTTTCACACACACACACACATATATAAGGGTTTAGGGTAAATAAAAATATAAATATAAATATAAGGGTTTAGGGTATATATACCCTAAGGGATATTTTTATTTTATTTTATTTTATTTTATTTTGCAGTTGAAGAAGATTGGAATTTAGTATAGTGTAGTAAGTAGAATAGGGGTTCAGCATAGAATAATTAATTAAATTTGAAGATTTCCTCTCCCCAACAAAAGAAAAAAAGAAAAAGAAAATCAACCCCAGCCCAGCAACACATAAATCATTTGCCATATGTGTTGCTGGCCCAGGGTGAAGATTCTGGTTATCTTGGACTTTAGCCAGTTTCCCACCCCCCAAAAAAAAAAAAGAGAAATAAAGGGGTGTGTCAATTACACTGTGGCCTTGCCAATTTACATTAAAAAGTATCTTAAGGCAAAAGAAGAATTATGGAAACTCAAATATTCCACCATGCAAAGATATAATCTTCAAAAAAAAATCCTCTAAATGAAACTAAAATCCTTCAAGATATTAGAAGAACTCTATAACTAATAATCTCAAGTTTCAACACAAGTCAAAAATATCATCTTTCAAAAATCCTCTTGTAAAAATAGGCCTATTAACTAGGGGCCAAAATCCCTTAAGCTACTATATACTCTATAATGAATGTAAACACAATATCCTTCCCCTTGGTAGGCAAGGCCAACAAACTATTAACATAATAATGAAATCGCAACCTTTTGGTGCTGATTGGCATCGAATTGAAGGTCGGAATGCAAGTTCGACTTTTCTGATTTTGAAAAAGGTCGAAATTTTTCGATTCCAAAAACAAATTGGTCGGAATTTGTTTGGTCACAACCATTCTTTCGACCCCAAGAATGGTGTGACCAAACAAATTGTACCAAGCTATTGGATATAAGTCGAGTTAAGACACTAGAGTTATCCCCTAAAGTAATGAAAACACTGCACCAGAATCCTGAGTTTGGTCATAAACAGGTTGAGATTAAAAAAGAACCTGCTTTCCTTGGGGGGGTGAAAGGAGGCCCAAAGACAAGGGTGCCTTAATGGATTACTCAACTACTTTGGTCAATCTCACACCAAACCTTTGGTCATGTGATCCCTTCTTTTTGCCAATTACTTCTAAAATTTCAAAGTTAATTCTTTATTTTATTTTATTCTTAAAATTTTAAAAATCCTACAAAACATCAAAGCAAATGTAATTTTTTTCCTTTAGAAAAAAAAAAACCGGTCATCCAAGACATTTTTTCTAAAAAGGAACATTTCTGTCAAAATATTCCTATTAAGCCAAATTTCGGGATTTTTTGGGGATTTTTTATTGTTTTAAATCACATTTGGACTTTGATTTTTATTTTGGTAGCATTTAAAAAAGAGGTTTAGACAGGTTTTAAAACCATGTTTGCCAATTTAATGCAAAAATCTCTCTTGGGATGCTTGCTAATGGCACAACATTGGAAAATTGAAAAAATATAAAAATCATTGACGGGTACTATGGTATCGGCACACCTACCGTATTAAGTATATTGGCCGTCCCAAGCCCTCCACCAGCCATACTTTCCTGTCAGGGCAGCTTCCGGACGCGTCTGTCTGTTTGTTGAATAATTAATTAATTTTGAAGATTCCATTTCGAAACCGAATGTTCTCATAATATTCCCCAAAAATTATTCATTTTCTTTCCACAAAAAAAAATTCTTTGAAAAAAAATATATATTGAAAAAAAATTTAGCATTTCTAAAAACAATATAATTTGTGCTGAAAACGCCATTAGTTTTTTAAAAATAAATTTCTGTTTAATGTTTTCGTCAAGAAAATAGGGAATTTAATAACTTAGATTTGAATTATTTTTTAATTAAGAAAACAACCAATCAAGTGCCATCTTCAGTTACCAAAGAGCCATGATTGCGTCACGTAAGTACTAATACGTCCCCCTCAGTACGGGGAACGGAGAACGAGAATTCGTGTATTCCCTAGTATATCCGAGGTCCGCAGCTGTCGCAATGGAATTTTCCGAACTCGTGGAGTGGACCGGAGTGCCAAGAGCAGTCGGGAACTTGAGTTCCCAAATTTGGTTCCCCTTTTTCGTTCCCAATTTTCGCTCCCAAATTACGTTCCTTATTAGTTTCTCAAATGAGAATGCTGTACAAGAATGAGAACGCTGATGAGCTTCCAAAAAACAATGAGAGGAATGCTGTTCCCAAGGACCACTGGAATCCTACAGTTACGAGTTCCCGTCGAATATGCAATACGTTCCCATAGAATATGTGCGAGAGGGAGAGAAGGAGAGACGAAGGCTGCTGCGGTCCCGCCATCGCCACAGCTCCACCAAGCTTTTTTAACTGCCTCGCGCGATCTTGTTTCTTCAGCATCCGTGTTCTTCTTCGGTACCGTCTTCTTTCTCGCTTCTCGCTCTTTGCAACCATGTCTTTTTTCGTTAGAACCGTTGCTTTAGCTGCCAGTAGAAGAAGCTTGTTGTCGCAGAACAACGTCATTCCCGTGCGCGCTTCGCACGTCTCCGACACGAGTTTGAGCCTCTCGGCGTTGAAGAATTTTGTATCTGAAGCAACAGCAAGAGGATCAACAACAACGTCGACTGACGCGCGCTTTTATTCGTCGATTCGCGATGTCCGTAGACTTCCTGTGTTCAGCAGCTCCACCGATCGTGCTTTGCTCAATGCTTCGGAGTTCGGTAATAACCGTAGTAGTGGTAGACGAGGAGGCGAGATTTGGAGTCTCTCTGTGCGCAGCCAGTCGCGTTCCAATTCGGTTCCATTCGCCGAAGAAATCCCCGCGTTGTCACAACAAGTCGGCACAAGATCCGAGCACTCCGCAGCACTGGTGGAGGAAGAGCGCGAGAATGAGGCAATCATGGACGAGTTTGTGGAAGTCGGCCACAAGTTAGCAAATGCCGCCGGGACGATTATCATGAACTACTTTCGATCGCGCTTCCAGATCATCGACAAGGAAGATTCCAGTGAGTCCGCATGCCACATCCTTGCAATTCTCTTTCCAACTTTTGCCGCTGTCTTCTTCTTCCGATGCTTGTCTGTCTGTTTGTTTGTTCTTTTTCCCTCGTTTTGCTATTTCTTATCGCTCTGCGAAAAAAATCCTTTGTCGCTCTCATGGTCTCTCATTTCTATTCTCTTCTACTTGTAATGTTTTGTCTGTTCGCATGACGCATCTGCTTATATCGAGTGCCTGTGGATGAGATCCTTTGCTTTCTTGGTTCGCTGGTAATTTGTCTTTCATTTGCGATGTCTCTCTCTGTTTGTAGTGTTGTTATTGTTGGACGGATAATTTCTTTCTCTTGTTGTTGCATCGGTCATACACTTCTCTCTTCTTCCTGGCTTTTTTTTTTTTCTGTGTTGTGTTGCAGAATCAATTCTCGGACTTTGTTTTCATGCATGTTTTTTTGTGTTGAGGATATATTCTCTTGTGGATATGCATTTCTCTTGTAAATTCATTAAGAGTTTTCTGCCGTGGGAGAGAGCTCTCTCTCTCTCTGGCGTTCAAACCATTCATACTGGCGTGGTCCTCCTGGAGGACAAAATTGAGTCTAGTGAGGAAAAAGCTTTAAAAAAATTGCTATCTGTTTCCAACGTAATTGCTTTCAAAAGCTTAGTTTGTGAAGATTTTATGTGAGACTGAGTAGTCCTGGGTTTGAAACTTTTGATCTGTGAAGTTTCTTTTCCTCTGTCTTCAACAACGTTTTTTCACCTGCCTGCCTGCCAAGGTCTGTCCTTTGTTGGTCTGTAACTAAGCAACTATGTTTTCCTATTACCAAAAATGTGAAGTTTGTACTTCTGTAAGAAGCAGCAGTGAGTATTCTTTTGAGTGGTGAGAGATGGCTAAGGTCTTGAAATACTATGAATTTCCTTGCATGTTTCCTTGCTCAATGTTCAATTTTCTCCATCTGTATTTGGGAAAAATAGTGACTTTTGTCAATTGAGGAAGACTTTGATCTTTCAGGATGTGCTTTCATCATGTGGTTTTGGCGTCCAGGAGTGTCTTTGATGTTGAAGTTTCTCTGCGGTCTGCTCTTTCTTGGTAGCAAAATGGGTGAACTAACACAGAGAAGAATACGATATGTATTTGTTATTTTGTGCAGGCCCTGTTACAATTGCTGATCGAGCAGCAGAAGAGGCCATGTGCTCAATTCTAGCAGAGCGTTTTCCCACACATGCTATGTAAGTGCTAAACACTCACACGCACACATCCTTGCTTGCTTGCTCGCTTGCTTTTGCACAAGTAAATACTCTGTCTGTTAAGGAGTTTCAAAAGTTTGCAGTTTTTTGTCTGTGAAACTCTTCATTATCATGCATGGGGCCTTGTTGAGGATTGTTTGCTGCAGACTTTGAATCAATGATTTGGGAAATTATGCTCACTACATGTAAATCTATTTACACAATAAGTGTGGATTTGCAAAGAGGCATTTTTATACAAGAAACTGCAATTATGGAGGCCGTCATGAAAAGAAATTTATAAATAGGGAGGGTAGGATGCTAATAGCAAAGTGTGACAGATTTGGGGAGGAAGGAGGCTTGAAGATGCCTAAAGGAGGCTCTGACTATTGCTGGGTTTTAGACCCCATTGATGGCACCAAGAGCTTCATCACTGGTGACTACAGTTCTCTTTGATTGCCTGCCTGCCTTCCATTTGCACATAGTGCATAAGACAATGGCAGCATTTTTAAAGAAGACAAAACTGTTTTCACTCATGAGAACAGGGCTTGCCTTGTCTGCTGACAACAGGCATGTAAATCACAAACCATTATTATGGAATCTAGCATAAAACATTATGAAACTTCTGATCTCTGACATCTCAGTGGTGTTGGAAACAGGAAAACCTGTGTTTGGTACGCTCATTGCCTTGGTTTATAAAGGAGTCCCGGTAAGTCCTTGTCTCCATCTACTGCTCAATGTAAGCACTATGGTGTTTTCTGTTGTAGTTTCCTTGTATTGAGGCCTGTGGCATCTCATGAAGTATCTTCATCGTTTTCAGTATTCTGAACTATGACCCAATCACAATATATCCTGCATGTGAGTTGTCATGTTTGGTTGTGGTTATACAGTTCTGAGCAGACTATAAGAACATGGGACAAAAATACAATTCCTTGGTTATTGAGTTCCAACCCCTTGGGTCTACTATTGCTTGAAGCTGATGGCTTTTATGAGATGGTGGATGAAAGCAGGTGTTTGGGATTATAGATCAGCCAGTGCTTGGTGAGCGGTGGGTTGGCATACAGGGCCAAGTGTCAATGCTTAATGGAGATGCTATTCAAACACGTGCATCATGCGACTTACTTAAGAATGCCTACCTGTGAGTTATCCATCTTGCTTTCAGTATCTTGGACCTAGTAGTGGGATTAATATTAGCAATTTATTGCTGCTGTGGGCACTCCAGTAGTTATTTCACATCTTCACATCCTGTAGTGAGCCAATAAGAAACTTATATAATGGAATGTCTCTCCTGTTTTCACTCATGTGCAAAATGCTGGGGTGGCAGGTATACCACAAGTCCGCACATGTTTTCTGGTGAATCAGAGTTGGCATTCAGTAGAGTCCGGAATAAGGTATCATTTTTCTGGCAAGTCCTCAGCTCTGGTTTCTCATCTCTTGCTTTCTGTACAGTTTTTAGTTACATCTTCCTCAACAAGCAGGCACACACTGGTGGTTGATTCACAAATTTGTGAGGATTTCTTTATGAGGAGAAATGTTTGCAAGTTGCATATCTAGGTCAGTGCACAGAAAAATGCAGGTAATTAAATCTAGTTGTCTGACTGTTTCCTCCTTCAGGTGAAAGTACCTCTGTATGGTTGTGACTGCTATGCTTATGGACTTCTAGCAGCTGGCCATGTTGATCTTATCATTGAAAGGGGGCTAAAGGTACCTTTTCTCAACTACACTTACTCTACACTTATATTCAATTTGGGTCCAAGGCCAATCACAGGTTACTTAAATCAGACATGACATATCAAAATTGTATTAGCATGAAACTCTCAGCACAACTAGCAGGTGTCAATAGCTATTTGTGTTGTGAACAAGTACAAGGCTTTGAGAAGAGTTATTTCTGCGCACTTGGTTTGGACATAGACAGGCACTGCTGATGTTGACAGATGTTGCCTTCAGCTTCATCAAAGTGAGAAGGAAGATAAAGAGGTAAATTGAAAACAGGCAGCACTAAGTTCCAAGATTGAGGGTTGAGAACTCTGGCAGTTGGAATTTGACAGTCTATGGTTGGATATGGTTTGGCTACAGCCTTATGACTATTTGGCATTAGTGCCCATAGTGGAAGGAGCAGGTGGTGTGATGACAAATTGGAATGGCGAACCCCTACGATGGTGGCCTGAACTTGGTACATTTTTTCCTTGAAAAATGCCATGTCCAACTTGTAAACAAAGTGATGTTGGACTGGGTATTGAGAAGCAGTTACCACAAGCAAAAAAATTCTCATGTTGTTGATTCTGCTTTTCTGAACCTGTTCCTGCTCATCCAGCAGTATTTTGATGGTCCATACATTACCCAGTCAATAGGATTCAAAGATGAAAGCAAATTCTTTAAGAATGCCCACCTGACAGATGTTATGGGACTAATTATTGTCAAGTCCTGGAAAAGATACCAGTGTGTTGTATATTAGAGGGCTACAGTGATGCCAAGGTCATGCTGCCCACCACCATGCTAGTGTTGAACTCCTTTACCCTTATGAGTGTCAAAGGGCCAATCAGGTCATGATTGTGAGGTCACCTATGTAAGGCTCTGTATGGAGTGAATGCAGTGAAAATGCTTTTTTCTTCTCTTATCTCCAGCAGGATTTTAAAGTTATTGATTGGATGGAATGCAGGAGAAGTAAATATTGAGGTACTTGCAGCTGGAAATGAGACTTTACACAAAGCTGCCCTTTCAGGATTGGCCTGGAGTTAATGAAGCAGAGTAGCAAGCTAAACAGAATAGACAGGTGTTCATGGTCAAGGCTACCACAAGTGAGGAAGGTAAATCTTTGTACAACATCGGCAGTTCTGGCTAAACTGACTGGTACACCAGATCCCATGTCAACGCTAAAGTTTTAAAGCATAATAGTGGCAGAGAACAAACTGGGATGGGTGACCAGCTAGGTAGCTGCTGCAACAATATAGAGCCCTGCCTCTGTGAAGAGGCAATACCTACAGATACAGAGAGGTGACAAAGAAGAATCTCTAAATTACCTATACTCCAGATTGCTTACAGTATCAGCTCCAAGATTTATTTTTTTGCTTTGGTAGCAATCTAATTTTTGTTCCTCCTATTTCAGCAGTCTTATTGCTTAGCTACCGAAGGGAAATTGGTGTATATGGTTCATTGAAGTCAGACCATTTGCCTGCCCTGTGAAAGGAAGGTGTCAGAGGACAAATGGCAGGTGAAAATGATGCTCAGGTCAGGTATGCAGACCAATCTAATTCTAGAGAGAGAGAGAGAGAGAGAGCAGTGTATAAGACTATCTCTCTTGAAATAAAAACACACTGGGTTTTGTGGGAGTTGATGAAGGCCCCTGTTACCAAACCATAGAAGTGCAGCTGCAAGAAATACTGAAGACGAATATGCATCAGAATTTGGAATGGGAGATGTCTCTTTTTCTGAACCTCTAATAGAAATTACAGTTGGTAAATGGCACATTCCCTTCACATCCTTTCATGTCTTGCCTTCCACATTATGCAGAGAAAACTCAAACTGATGCTCGGTCTGTTTGTTTCCTCTATTTGAGAATAGAGTTTGAGGATGAAAATGGGGATTAAAGAGAGGCATGTGTGCTCAGAGACCTTCAGGGAGTTCGAAGACCTCTTCAATTGTCTCTCTGGAACTGTAAGCTTCTCAAACTGACAACTCCGTGATCTTTTAATAGTTTACATGTATTCAACTGCATCATTTGAAAGACACAAAGACAGACATTGTGAGCACATTGTGCCAAGCCCAAATGCATGTGCATTGGTGTGAAATCTCTTGGACAACATCAGCAGGATCCAAAATTGCCACATTTTCAAGCTCTCACCACCAGGCAACTGTTAAAGGGCAAATATCATAGTAGTTACTACAAGAGCAGCTTCAACAAATGTTTGTCAAATGACTCAATAAATTTCATGATGCCATGCTGAAAAAAGAAGATCCTTGAATATTCTAAACTGTTCCTTATTTTCCTTGTTCTTTGAAAAAACTGAATTTTCTTGAAATTTTCAACACTTTTACAAAATAATATAAACTAGTGTAGCATGTGCTGTCGGCCCATGTGTGAACTGATTACTCAATCGATATTTCCTTTCAACACCACTTTTTGTAATCTAATTGAATTTCTAATGATAAAAACTACTTAGAATTCAGTATCTCTTGCACCTTAGGTCTAAACAGTTCCCATTCACCTTCATTCAATCCTACTCACTAAGAATTTTCCAGCAATAGCAAGAACATGCCCAAATTCCCCCATAACATTTAGTTTTGAATTAAACGAATTTTCAAAGATAATGTCAAAGTTACCAAGGTACTCCCATACCATTAAAGTTGTTTCAATCCACCCGGTGGGAAGTCTTTTTGAGAAGAAAAAACTTCCACTTAGCCTGAAAACAATATGATGCAAACAAAACATAAATTTATTATAAGCTCTCCACCCAACCTTAGGATCACACAAATTCTTACAACTTTTATGATCTCAAGCTTTGGCCTACTCTTGAATCAGGGGTCACATTCCACATGCAAATGTTACTTTCCTTAGTTAACTTTCGCTTATAGTCCCAAAAATTAGTTGGGCATGAAACATAAACATCTAAATAAAAATAACTTGGTAAAAAAAAAAGATGTTGACATCCAACACCCCAATTCAACAAACTATTAAATTACACATTTTATCACACCGTCAAGCATTGGAAATGTTCAGGTTTGTCAAAAAAAAGAAAAGCCTTGGTCAATACATTTGCAACAATATTTTTTGTGTGGCAATACACCAACTTAATAAAATCATTTTCAATTTTGTGTCACACCAAATGATGATGAATCTTGATATGTTTCATGTACACATGAAAAGTTGAATTTTATTATAAAGATATATAGCCGTGATTGTCATCATATATAATAATGGGTTTCATCTATGACATACCAAGTGTCCCAAAAATTGATGAAAGCCATAATGTTTGCATTGTAACTTGGGAAGATACGATATACCCATTTTTTAATGATGATATCACAATACATGTTTATTTCTTCCTATTTTGACTAATAGTTCCACTACCCAATAAAAAAAATCCTTATTACAAAGCACTTAGCCTTAACTATGGTAAACATCCTTGTCAAAATGCCTTCATCTCATCATGTTTCATTGAAACTTTAATTACGATAAACGTTCTTGTTGGAATGCACTTGGTTTCCACTATGGTTTGTAGTTGTTTTGAAACACACTTGACCTTGGCTATGGTAAAAATCTAAATGTGAATGCACATCATATTTTTGTTGAAACCATAATTATATTAACCACCCATTAAAACACACCTAGCTTTAGCTACAGTTTACACCCTATCTAGAACTCACTTAACCTTAGTTATGGTAAATGTCTCACTAAAATAAATCTTGTAGTATGAAAACATCTAATTTGCGACTATATGCAATTAATTATGTTTTGTCATTTACACAAATAACCATCATCCTTTTCAACCTATTACTTTTCTTGCAACTATGGTATGACTAATTTGCAATTGCTAAGTTATCCATCTTTCCATGTTGGTTAATTTATTGGGTTTTCATCCAAGAAGAGGCCTCCATTTCAAATTAGTTGCAAAAGTGATACAACTTGACATTTATATGTACTTATAGTTTTGAAATATATTAAAGTGTCTTTGAATGTTTTAGAGGTATATTAATAGACTTGTGCATTTATTTTATATTTAGGACATGTTCAACATATATATTATATACATTGTGGGTTGGCTAGGTAGTTAAATAAGTAAATAAGTAAGTAGGTAAACTGATTAAGTACTATATTTAATATATAATATAAACTAATATTTACAAGTTACTTAGTTAGGTAATAATGATAATTAATTAGAATATAATCATTTTTATTAAATAGTAACTTATAACTCAACAATTAGTTAGTTAACTAGTTAACTAGTTAGTTAGTTATTACTTATTTAGTTATGTAATTTACAAAAAAAAATTTAAAAAGGATATTAGATAAATTTTCTAGTTCCAATTTAGTTTACAAGTAGAAAGTTTATCCCATATGTTTTGTCCGTCATTTCCATCTTGCAAATTATATAAAGAAGATGTTTTGTTTTATATTTTCATATTAAAAAAATTTGTCATTTGGAATGAACCAATAAAAAATGTTTAACCCTAAAAGCTAAACCCAAAATAAAATTAAAAAAATTATGTCCTACCATATAACTTACTTACCTCCTTAACTTAAATAGGTATCTCTATCCACCTACATAAATGTTGATTTAAATGAATTTTGCCCAAATTATGCCACATGGCACAATTGCATTAGAGCAAATTTTGTTGCGTGGCATAATATATTGGAACAAATTGTGGCATGCAGCAAAGTCTTGTTGGAACAAATTATGACATATTTCCATCGATCAATGTGATGACATTGTAAACTGTTTAAATAGATGATGAAACTTTAATTTATAATGTGATAAACAATTACAAGAAAAACTATTATGTTATTAAGTGACAATTAATGAGTGCATTATATGATAGTTGCAAAAATGGGACTTGTTCTAAGTCGCATACAAATAGTCAATGGATGAAGGGGTCCGTACTCAACTATTGCTTCAAATGAGCCCTTATTCTAGTAATGTCCTTGTTTTCAAGCATTACCTTGCACTTCACTCAACCTTCGATATATTACAATATATATTAACACATATGCACATGTCTATCAATTAAATAATGTTTTCATCCAAAGGTGTCACCCAATGTAAAGACCATGTAATTTTTTTTTAATGGCTTGTTTTTTAAATGAGAAGAGAAGGAACATTCCAAAAATAAAAACTCTAATAATTATTTAATAGTAACACACATATGTATGTTATGAAACAACCAAAACATTTGTTGATAATGTGAATGGATAGATGAATTGTGATGAACAATTATCAAAAAATTGAACTTTTATTATTTTACAAGGTATAAAAGTATTTATTTTCAAACCATTGATTTAAAAATTTCATTCTTTGATTACATTATTGTAATTACAAAACTACACGTGTTTGTTGTTGACATGCTCCCAAGTTCTTAATTAGACCCAAGTTGGGTCTAAGTTACTCACATAGCGGAATTGTGAAGAACTTGGAGCACGCTCCCAGCTCTCAACACTAGAAGGGGTAGAGGGGTGTGCTGAAACTTCGGGATGGGATTAGGAAGAGTGACAAGCTATTCACTCATTCGAACCTGCATCAAACCAACCCACAAGTTGGTTATATCACTTTCTGGAGCACCCTTGGTGCTAGGACAAACCATGGGCAACTCTGGACTCATAAGACTCACCACAGCCCGAACTTGGGGGAAGCCATCACCTTCCCCCATAGAGTATACTCTTTGCCTCTCCGCAGCACCCACATCCGAATGGCTTTTTGTCCCAGGACTCCCAAGGAGGAATCCCGAAATTATCCCGGTTTGAACTCCCGGGACTTTGCACGATCATAACTCTTTGTTCAGACCTCCAATTAGGATGAGGTTTAAAGCAAACTTATAGCTCTTTTCGAGAACTTTCCAACGGTGTGTTGCACTCCACTTGCACGCACCGGGGTCGAATCGATTCCTGACTTTTAGTGGTCAGGAGTCAAATTGCCAGTTTGATTCCCGACCCTTCTTTTCACCATAACTTGTGCTGCAAATGTTCAAATGGCCCATACGAGGCCATTTTTGACATCTACGTTTTGCTAGCTTTCCAATGATATAAAGAACGTCCAAATGTGAGGTGTTTTGACCCCCTGTAATTGAACTCTAAAGTTTCAAGAGTCCCGGAGGACTCCCAAGTCCCAATTTTGGGAGTGTGAGTTTCATCCTCACATTTCCCTCAAAGTAGGGTTGCAACAATTCTTATAGTTTTATTTTTGAATATTATTATACATGCCACTTGTTATTCCAAAATATTTATTGATAAAACATGTGACCTTATATGATATGGATTATCCAACAATGGAACACTTGATATAATCATTGTGCAAGATATGCAAAACCTTAAAGGTTATGTTAAAGTTCATTGCTTGAGGTGTTATGCTTGATTTCACAAGTTTTGACTTTTGATTGATTTATGGGATATACACTATGTAAAGAAGGGTTATGTTTTTAGAAATGAAATGCACGTATCAAAAGTTGTCACACCCACCCTTTAAATGTAAATTAACATATCATGTGTCCTTACATTACGAGCTTCCCATGTTTAATGCATCCCCCAATCCTATAAGAAACAAAACAATCTATAGATTTAACATTAAAACAAAGTTAGCGTGCTTAAAAGGGAGATCGAAAACTTTACTAAAGGCTTCGAGATGTACATTATTGTAGTAATACATAATTGTTTTTCTGGATTCTATGCACCATAAAAGGGGATTTACATATTCTACTTTGATCACTATAAACTTTTATGTATATAAATGATCAAGCTTTATTGAGAAGGGGAAAGGCTCCACTTGAAAAAACAAATTTAAAAAAAAAACCTCTTGTTTACAATATGTCATTACTTATATAGCCTTTCATGAAGTCTTAAACACTATAACCTATTCACAAAAATGGAAATCTTTCCCAAATGGCCAAAACATTATCTATCCAATCATGACTAAATTTGTCACTAAGTGGCCAACCTTCAAATTGGAAGGACAATAAACAATTATCATACAATTATCATAATGTAGGAATAGAACCAACATTGAGGCATCAGATAGTTAATTTATTTATTATATTACATTTCAACACATGATATACTATTATTTTCCAAAATTTTCAACTTATTTTGAGTATTTTTCTCACAATTATTTTTAGAAGAATGGGCCCAATGTGCTTGCATCCTTTATTACTCTCTTCAGTCACTATTCCCAATAAACACACGACCCTTTCATGTCGCACCATAGACACACACAGTAAAGGTGCATTTTCCCCCCCTTAAATCAAAGCACTTGAGGAAGAACTATATGGTATCTTTTTAAAGAGCATCATTGGCCATGCCATTTATTTCTTCACAATTGACATGTAAAAAGGCATCACAATAGTTTTTTTTAGGTTCTCACAATTTGACAACATAGGCTTGAAATTTGATAATTTTTTTTTCCAAAAATCAATCATTTGGAAAATAATCTAATTCGTGTTGAATACATTCATGCACCACAATAGTGAGACACTCAACAAGGTGCAGAGTGGAAGGAGTTGAACATGATAAATAAACAAGTCGTTCATTGCTTGATGGTTTTGCCCATTAAAACAAGTTTGAATCAAAAACCTAAAACTTCATTTATTGGATCTAGAATTTCTCATCTTGATGCACTCATATCTATGAAACATATCCATCCATCATATACACACATTGTATTTCAAATGTCATTCACAAGTTGGGTCAAGTTTGAACCAAGATTTTATGCCAAATCTTTCGTCAATTGATGCTTAATCTTTTCCTTAAAGGTAGAACCAATAAATTTCCAATTTTAGCCAAAATCAAAAGAATAGTCAATCTTCATCCAAAACCTTGAAGGGCCATAACCATGAGCTATATCAATAAATTAAACAACCTTAGATTTTATATTGGCAAGGAATTTCCACTAAGAACAACAACATATAATGGCTTGGGATACTATCCATGCATGGATGGAGAGGACTTCCACCCACCCCAACTTCTTTTTTTGCCATAACCCACCCATCCCTAAAGCCCATAAATCCTTTTAGGTACTTTTCTCACCCTAGCATTAACTCGTTAACTTTGGCCATCTACTTCCACCTTTTTCAATTTAGCATTTATAATGTACTAATTGCATTTATTTATGGAACAGTGGTCAACCCTTTTAGGGCATAGGGTGTGTTTCTTCTTCTTTTGAGGCTCTTCCAATGTTCATAGATTGTCATAATTGTGTGCAATTTGTTCAATTTATTTATAGGACTTTAATTAAACAAGTTCACTATCCAAATTATCTAACATTTATGTCACAAATTTCACAACTTGAAGAAATATACAATAACAAGTGTAATAGAAAATGATTGTGGGACTTTTGACCAATTTAAATTTAGTGTTTTGGAACCTTTGGAATATACAAGTTTTCACACTATAAGAAAATGCAACTTTTCATAAGGTCAACTTGACCAAAGTGTCCACATTGACCCAAGGGTATGTCCATTTTGACTAAAGGTTTGGGGCATGAAAAACACATGTTACATTTGACCAGTACATTTGACTAAAGTGACCTTTTTGACCAAGTGTCAAACTGAAAATCTAGTCAAAATGGACAAATATCCATCAAAATGGCCATGGCTTAATCAAATTGGTCATATTGAACGGATAAGGTTTAGCCAAATTGACCATTCTGGTTTGTCATTTAGTCAAATTAACCATTATGATTTGACATTAAGTCAAATGAACCATACTCATTTAATGACTTGGCCTATTTGTTAAGCCTAAACTACCTACTTAACCTAACATAACTAATAGGTTAGGCTAAGCATAGACTACCTATCTGGCCTAACATAATTAATAGGTTAATAAGTTATTTGTTAAGTAATAACCTAATTAGTAGTTTAACTAGGTAGCCTAACTTAAACCTATTTAGTAAGTTACCTAGGATGTAGCTTAAGATTACTAAAAAATCTATCATTAGGTGGTTTAAGCATTTTAGGTAGGTATCCTAGGTCACCTAGGCTTACTATGTATACCTATTAGCCATATAGGTAGCATGTTAGTCTAGGTTTACTAGGTAAATAACATAGGCCACCTAGGCCTAGTAGGTAGGTAGCCTATCTTACTAGCTAGGTAAGTAGCTTAGGCCATTTAGGCCTATTAGGTATAAGGTAGTTTAACCTAGGTTATCGAAATCAACTTGGTAGCTATGTACATATCGTAGGCCATTTAGGCCTACAAAATAAGTAATTTAACCTAGGTCATTTAAACTTATTAAGTATGTAACCTAGCGTAAGCCATCGAAGCCTACATGGTAGGTAGTTTAACCTAGGCCTACTAGGTAGCCTAACCTATGTTATTTAGGTAGGTATGTAGCCTAACCTAGGCTACCTAGGTAATTACATAGCTTAGGTAGCTTAGAGAACATGTGTTTCTTCAAGGAACTTGAACCTTTCCCTGGGAAAAGTTCATTCTTTGTTGGGGAAGTTATTTTTTTCTCCAGTGGACAATCATGTTCTTCAGGAGAATGAGCTTAAGTTGCCTTGAGGAACAACTTAAACCATTTTTCCTACTAGGTAGGTGCATAACCTAACCTAGGTTACCTAGGTAGGTACATAGCCTAAATAGCCTAGATTAGCCTAACCTTGCCTACTAGGTAGGTACGTAACCCAACCTAGACTACCTAGGTAGATACATAGCTTAAATGTCCTAGGTTAGGCTAACCTAGGCCTACTAGGTAAGTATGTAGCCCAACCTAGACTACCTAGGTAAATACATAGCTTAAATAGCCTAGGTTAGCCTAACCTAGGACTACTAGGTAGATACATAACGTAATCTAGGCTACCTAGGCCATTTAGGCCTATTATGTATGTACACATAACTAACATAGGCTAGGCCACCTAGGCTACAAAGTAGGTAGCCTAACCTAGTATTAAGTAAATAGCTTAACCCTGGACCTACTTAATAGGTTAAACTACCTACTTAGTATGTATAGGCTAGTAGGTACCTACATAACCTACTAAATAGCATAGGCATAGGTAGGTATAAACATAAACTTAATAGGTAACTATAAGGCTTAATAGAGTATAACCTACATGTTACCTAAGCACTTGAATTTATTAATAGGTATTTCTTATCTACCTAGGTTAACCTACCTATAACCTAGTTATTTATGTAAAAAATGTAAAAAATTCAAATTCATTTAATGCAATATGTTGAAAAAAAATTCATGGAAGTTGATCACAATATGTTAGTCCAAAATCACGTTTATTACAATATGTTGTTCCAAAAAAATCACCTTATTGGGGTGGTTGTACAATGGTTAAAGACTTGACTCCTCAATGTGTAGGTGAGGAGTTCTAGTCCCCACACTTACAACCTAAGCTACCTTGGCTATTTAGGTGACCTAATTAGGTAGCCTAGGTTGCAAAGCCTACTAAACCACCTAGCCTAGGCTACTTAACCTAGTCTAAGTGGCTTGGTTTAGCCTAGGTGGCTAAGTTAAGTGGCCTAGCATAAGCCTAGGACATAAGGTTAGTAGGTAAATAAATAAATATTTTTTGGCATTAATTATTAAGTTTATTAATTAAGTAGGTAGTAGGTTAAGGTAAGGTAAAGTAGGGTAGGTAGGGTAATTAATTAATTAATATTTTCATATAAATGTTAACTAAAATAATTTAAATAATACATATTTTTGGTTGATGCTCAAATTATGTCGTTGTCATGATGGGTCAATAAAAAAAACCCAATCAAAAAAACCAACCAAAAAAACCTAGTCAAAAAGACCAACCAAAAAAACCCAGTTCAAAATGGTTAAATCCAAATGGGATTTTTATCAAGTTGGACATGGGGGCAAAAAAACCATATGGGGGGTTTTTTTTACCAAAATTGATGGTAAAAAAAATCGGGATTTCTTGTAGTGTCAATGAAATGAATATTTTCTTCAAGAAATTAACAAAATTACATATTTGGGTTGATGCACTTATAGTGATGTTTTATTGTTACAAATGTATTAGGATTCCCCAATCTTTGAATAACATCCCTACTTAATGAATTATAGGCATTGTAAACATGCCTTAAATCATAGTCTTAAAACCAAACAGTTCAAAATTTATGGAATTTTTTTTTTGGTGATTGTGTAATTTTTGTGTGCATCCTCATGCGACACATACAAGCCCACTCCAAACAACCCCACGTGATGAAAAAAAAAAGAAGCCAAATTGGAACAAAACCTTTCAACAAACATTTTTCCTATCCCATGTTGTGAATCTTTTTAGATCTATGTACAAGTTTATGTTATGAAAAGTCACAACTATTAGCCCATCACCAAACAAGTTTATTTGAACCCTTGAAAACATGTCTTTAAAATATCCTATAAGCAACACCCATGGTGAACACATTTTTTCATGAATGGACACCATTTTGCAAAATATCAAGAATAATTATTTTTTGTCAAATGTTTGGTCAAGGTTAAGTGTTTAGTGATAAGTTGTTCTATCCTAATAGAGCAACTCCACCAATGCTCAGTACGCAACCATGCAAATTAAGACTGGATGAAAAAAAATCAAATCATGCCAATTTGGCTCAAAAAATGGTTTTGGCACAACATTTTTCATAATCTATAAAAGGCACAACAAAGCTTAACATCTAATGCCAACATGTTATCAATTGGCTAAATAGTTTGATTGTCCAAGTGGGTTGGAATTCGTAATCTCCCGCCTATTTGGACTAGGATGTAAAAAATATTTATACATTCATAAATTGAGCACCACTATAGATGATCTTAAGAGGGCATTTATATTCTTGACTGCTTGTCCTACTTAGGAAAAAGAGGGATTATTAGAGTAGATAAACTAGTGAGCAAACATTTAAGAATTCAAAGGAGGTCAAATCCTTGCACATTGTTTTATATTTCTAAAGCTAAAAAAACATTTTTAGCATTTTTAACGCCACAAAATTGCTAAATTCAATAAAGTAATGGGAAAAATAAAAGGTGTTTGATGTAAAGGGGTTCAATGTTCAATGATGGATGAATTAAAATAGATTAAGATTTCAAGCTTAAAATATTTGATCATTGCATCTTTGCTTCTGGAATACAAAGAAATCAAGTTTTAAATAATTCAAAACAAACTAAAAATGAGAAAGACATGGGTCTAGAACTAGAGAAGGCTCTAGAGTTTTTTTTTAAAATAATTGAAATAAACTATCATTCATCTTCTTCAAGTGTATTTTGCATTTCTCCTTTACTTTTGTCACTGAAATAACACAAACATTTGTAGCTTTCTAGTTTGCGTGTTTAGTGACACAAAAATTGTTCAAATTGATTGAGGAATGTTAAAAATATTGGAAAGTGTTTGATGATAGATACATGTTTGATGGTGGGCAATTTTACTCTTAAATCCCTCAAAAGAAGGATAACATTGCCTTCATTAAAACGTAGCACTTTCAATGGTTATATGTAAGGCCCATGGAGGGGGGCATTACTAAGCAATTATTAGGGGCAAGTGTTGAGGACAAATAATGCCCCCCATCTGAGGCCTTATTGTGTGTAATGACCCATCCAATATTGTTTCCAAATCTAATGGCCAAGTGACTATTCTTTGCACCAAAAAAAAATTACAAGCCCTTACAAAAAATGCTAGATCCAACCCAAAAAACATAATATGACTTCTCATGCTAGGATTTAACATGCCTTCTATTTGTAGTTGCAAATCTTGGACATGTCATTACATCTTGAAGCCATAGTTCACATTTAGAAGTTAGTCATTTTGTTTCATAATGTGTTATAGTTTTAAAGTTTCTATATTGCCCTTGATTTTAAGGCTTTCTTTCTTTTCTTTTTTTCTTTTTATGAAGCACACTAAAGACCTAACCTGACAAGCTATTGGCACCCCAAAGTCAAGCTCAATGGTAGAGGGTGGTTGGACTTTCACCTCCACGCCACTAGGTTAGAACCCAAACACGAAATACAAACATAGCCATGCCATGTAGGTCACCAACCATTGAACTAAAATCCTAAGTAACTTAGGAAAATGAGTAGGTAGCCTTGGAAATGTCTAGGTAACATAGAGTATGGGCTTTTTGAAGCAAATAGATGGGTCTACCTTTAAAAATTTGCGCTTTCATGTGAGAAATTTTTGTGCATAGAATATCTATAGCAGTTGTTTTAGGGAAGCCTTACATCCATTTTTGCCTCCAATTTTCTCTTGTAAAATGATTGTTCAATGTTCATAATTACTTGTTTTTGAAGCAATTAGGCATTCAAGTTTGATGCTTGCAAGATCTTTCCCCACACAATTAGGCATTGGTGGAAGGTGTTGCTTCCTCCAAAAGTTGGGCATGGTAAACAATCGCACTTAATGTTTTGAATAAGGCTTGTTTTTTTTTTTTAATGTTGTGTGCAAGATTGGGTTTTTTTTTGGTCAAAGGATATGAAAGGTCTTCAACATAAGTTCATGGATGGGTAGTAGCTATTTTATTTTTCTACAAACTTCATCAACACTCATGTGATGGAACATTTTTAAATGATGACCCAATGCCCTAGTCATGGGCCTTTGTAATTGCCTTGAATTGTTGATTTGCAATGAATTTGAAATGAACTTAAAAGAAGCCCCATCTGCCAACATATTCTAGACATATGCCACCATGTCTATCCCAATTGGCATGTCTCCCACCTTTTAAAAAACAATTGTTGCATCTGAAGAATTGAAAAATATAATAATTATTTTATCTACAAGAAAGAAAACAAACCAAAAACATCCAATAAAATAACAATAGATGTAGATGAAGTTGTAAGACAATTGCAAGGAAGAAAGAAAACATGTACCAAAAAGTTCCATAGTGCAAGAAAAGAAGAATATCAAAAACTTATAAAATGATAGCAAATGTAAATCACACACATTTTAGTCTGTAAAAAATGTCACAAAAATTTACAAAAAAGAAAAGAAGACATTATACCAAATAATTGTAAATTGCAAGAAGAGAAAGCATATTTGAAACATCAAATAAAACAACACATGACACAAATTACATGCAACCTAGTATTTGCAAAGTTGCAAGACATCGCAAGGAATAAGAGATGACATACCAAACACTTGCAAAATATTGCATAAAAGAGAGGACATAGAAGAAACATCTACTAAAACAATAACATACGAGATGATACACATGTTGATATTTAAAAAGAAGTTATGAGAAAACCAAAAGGGAAATGAAATGTACCAAAATATTGTTTTGAACTTCTAGATGAATTCAAAATTAACTTGTTTAAGGTTTTCCTTTCACATGACGAATTTGGGTGCATATACTATTGCCAACACCATTGTATTATTTGTGCATAAGTACATAAGGAAAATGCAAAGACATGAGAAATTTTGTGGGCTAAACAAAATTGTTACAAGATGAAAAGTTGAAAAACATGGAAGCCCAAAACATGAAACAAAACCACCATCACACATGGTCTTCTTTTTCATCAAGGTTTGTATCTTGAGCAATTTCCAAACACATATAAAAGAACAAAAGGTTAAAAAAAGGGTGGTGGATCATTATTGGTGGACAAATGAAACAATTTTATGTCCATCTCAAACCTAGCAAGCATTGAAAATAAAACCTAGGCACATTACATGTTACCTCAACATTTTCACGATGTCACATCATCTTATCTTTTTCTTTGTAGCCTATGTTTATGCATAGGCAACCTATGCTTTTGCAACCTTAGGACAAGGAGTGTAAAACATGGCAATTTTTGTATTCTTTACCCAAATTTTTTTTTGAAGTCCTTGGGTCCTAGACTTTGACGTCTAGATTATCATGGAAGTTTGAAGCCACAACATGTTTGTGATGCCCTTAGATGTTTTGGGCCACACACAAATTACACCAATGAATTCAACAAGTTTATAACCTAGGTCAATAAGCATAGGTGTTTTTTAAAAAAATTATCATGATGGGGATAACTCATTAACTATTGATTTTCAACTAGGACTTCCTACATCACAAACTTACAATATCACGAAATTTCAATAAAATCCATGTGAAAATCATAAAACAATATGTTTGTACAAAATTTGTAAACTTCAAAATGTAAAAATGGTACTATATATATATATGATGTGTTTTTTCTACTTGTGATGTTTTGATGTGAAGTATGTACAATTTACATTTTAATTAAATTCATGCAATTGTCATGATGTAATTTTGGATAAAACTATGCGGATTTTGTGTATTAAACATGAATGTTCACATATGTCATTCAAAAACAATGTCTCAAGCATTCAAATATTTAAAATATTAAATACATACAAATATCATTCATATTAACCATAACACAAAGTTCATTTATTTTTGTTCAAACATATGAAAACCAAGTTTTGCACAAAATTTGTGCGAACCTATGAAGCCCAGTAAGTTTGTGATGTAACAAGTGTTAGTGATTAACTTACATTTATTACGTCCTTCCTCTTTGTACACATTGCCTATCACTCCTACCAATTAAATTGTCTAATTATAAAGGCCAAAATGAAATAACACCCACCAATGCACTAGTTTGATGTTTTGTCCATTGTATGGTGGGTGTTTCTTCATCCAACACCTAACCCTACATTAACCAACATGGTACCAATAAAATTGTTTGACTTTATTTTGCAACCGTCTTTTCCCCAACCTCAACCTTTTTACTACCTTGGCATTTAACAACCCTACTAAGCTAGCTACCCTATTGACCTAGTTATTTAGTGACCTAGCTTCCTTTTTACTTACCTTGCTACTTATTCACCCACCCACCCACCCACCTATTTTTTACCTATGTATGTACTCACCCACCCATCCACCTTCTTAGCCACCTACCCATTTATCTAACTATGTGCTTACCCACTTGTCTACTTACCTACCACTTGCACAATGCCAAAATTTGCCAATTCATATAATATAATTTTTTTGAATATTACATGAAAGATAAAGATAATTGTTTTAATCAACTTGAACCATGGACAATAATAAATGGCAAATCCTAATTCAAGTATTATATTTGTAAACAATTATTATCATGTCAATTCCATAATTGCATTTCCATTTTAATGCATGATGAACCTAATTTATTTATTTTTGTTTAATTAAACCCAAAGCAATAAATTTCACAAATTGATGTACCTATTTCAATGATGTAATTAAGCAATATGGTTTGAATTTAGAGTTTTG
>Ga0116227_10005483_pt1 | contig 26677 bp, 23 predicted proteins | sample S1TSphgellanicum_FD_89693 | JGI IMG/M metagenome (GOLD analysis project Ga0116227, IMG submission 89693) | Host-associated microbial communities from peat moss isolated from Minnesota, USA - S1T2_Fb - Sphagnum magellanicum MG | ecosystem: Host-associated > Plants > Peat moss > Unclassified...
CTGTTGTCGTTGTGTCTTTGGGGCTGGGTTTTTTTTTTTTTTTTTTAAATGATATAATAAAAATTAAATAATTAAATAATAATTTTATTTATTTATGTAGGTATGTATTTATTTATAGATTTATTTTTATTTGTTTATTTGTAATTTTAAGCTAATTTTTTGGGGGGGCGAAATTTCGCCAAATTTCGACCTAAAAAATATGATTTCGACCTCTAGGTACAAAGGATTTTTCACGAAAAAATGACCCTAATTCGTCAGAATTATTTTGAAGAAAAAAAATTCCAAATCGCCAGATTTTTATGATGAGTTCACTTAAGTAGCCAATAAGAATATAGAAGGAATCTCTTTTTTTTCTACTTTCATATATAGTATGTAGCCAAATCTGGCTAAATCATCTTATGGATGATCGCCACTTCAGATACATCATAAAATTTGACTAAAGTTATAAATAATTTTATTTTTTTAAAAAAAAACTCTGATTTTACTTTGGTAGCATTTTTCTTAAATTAGTTTTTAAACTACTTTAGACAGGTTCTAAAAACATGTTGCCATTTAATGCTAAATCCCTCTTTGGAGCCCAATAGCCAATAATGCAATTGGTTGCTGCCATTGGTATTAGTGAATGTGTGTGTTTTTTTTCTCAAAATTGTGAGGTAGGTGGGTTGGCTATCATCCAAAAGAGGACTTAGCCAAATTTGGCTACAGGTTGGAAAGGAAATTTTTTTAAAAAAGTTTAGGAATTGTGGAATTTGTTGGCAGCATGCTAAAACCTACGGTTTAAATATGGCAATTCAAAAAACAGATTTTGTTGAAATATGTATAATTGTTTTTGCAATTTTTTCTTTATTTGTGGTCAAATTATGGCAATTGAAAATCTCAAAAAGAAAACTTGATTTTAGCACTTTTAAATTTTTGATATAGCTTTTTTGGTTCTATATAGCCAGCAAAAAAAAAAAAAAAAGGCTAATCCTCCTCCATCATCAACTCTAACAATTTCACTTGTATTTTCAAGCTTTGAAAGCATTGTGAAAATTTTCCGATTCAAAACAAACACTTACTACAAAAGCTTTTGTCTTAACAAAACATTAAGAATTTAGGTCACAAATTTTGAAACATTCTCTCAAAACCAACATAAGAACAAAAACACATTTGGTATGAGGGACTTGGCAACAAAAACTCAAGAGATATGGGGCTTCCTAAGGCTAGATTAACATTCTTAATTTTGAGTCTTTTTTTGTTTTTCTTTGGATTGAGCTTCCATTTGGAACATCTCTCATTTGAATTGTTGTTGGTTTGAACTTGCCACAAGTTTAGGGTCACATGATTGATGAGTTGCTTGCTTCTTACAATAGAGATTTTTATTTTTTTTAAATGAAAGGAAAAAAGAAAAAGAAAAAAAGATATCATGTTAAGTTAATTGCTAAGCTTCAAATCTTGATGACTTGAAAGAAAAGTAAAAATCATTGCAAGCATGTAAGATATCAAAAGTGGTAGTGAACAAAGGTTTCCACGGTGTGAAAGTGGAGATGTAGTCAACTTCACGAGGATTGTGTAATTTACAATCGTGAAAGTTTGCATCTTTTGATATGTAACAGATATTCATTGCATGAGGAAAGTGATTATTAGTAAACCTTTGATCTTTCCATGTTTGAGATATTATTAGCACAAATATGTTTTTAAAACCATCACCTTGTTTTAGGTAAAGAATCGAAGATTTTTTTTTAGTTGGAGAATTAAACTCATGAATGTTTATTTCAATAACTCATTTCTTTTGTTGGAATTTGGGGCTTCATTTGAACCCACAAAACTATGTGTACAAAATTGTTTGAAACATGAGATTACACATTTGAGATCAATAATAATGATGTCTCTTAGGATGTGAATCACATTATTTGGTCCTGCAATTTTAGGAACGTTCATTGATGCTATTGTGAGTTCATTTTGGGAAACTTCATGGGAGAATTTGTTGCTTGAACCATTGTTGGTTTGGAAATAACTACCTATTTTGGTGCATTGGTGTTCAAAGAAAAGTAAACTTCATGAACAAAAATGACAATATGGGTAAAATTGATAACATGGATGCTACAATGTATCACATGAATGAAATTATATTCATAGATAAAAATTATCAGGATCCATATTGTTGAATTTCATCCAAATGGGCAACATTCTTTGTTTAGTGAATTCCATCCATGAAGCTATATGATTAATTATATTTGTGTTGTTAATATGTTTCACCAATGTCATCACATGGTCATGTTTTCCCCTATCATTAAGGATTTTTGTGTTGTCAATTTCATCCATATTACCAAATTTCATCAATGTATTTCAATGTAATCTATGTTATTAATATCACCCATATTGTATTTCATCAATGTGGTCCACTTTCATGTAAAATTGAAGCAAGATTGGGAAATCATGGCATGCAATAATTTGGACATCAAGACATCATAACATCAAAACTAGTTTTTTTTTGTTTGGTGAAGGGGGAATGGGGATAGGGGGAAGGAAGAAGAAGCAAAGGGTGGTTTGAATTTTTTTGGATTTTGATGTTTTCAATTTGGTCCCACAAAGCTCCAATCAAGGTATCAATGTGTTCACATCAAATTCCCCATTGTGTTATGATCATTGTTCCCAATGCATTTTCAAATTGTTTCCCAAGTTCCCAATATGTTCCCAATAGCACCACATTTTATTTTATAACCTTGTCCAAAGTTGAACTTTCATAACCTTATATGTGAACCAAAGGGAACCATATTTCTAATTTTATTTTGGGAGTGCAAACTTCTATTTGGGAAATGTCCAAATTTTCAAATTTTTTTTTGTGATGGGCAAATGAAACTAATTCACTGCAAAGAAAAAAAAACTTTGGGATGCACCTAACAACTAATCAATAGATTTAATTTAAGAAGGGTTTGATCTTTGGGAACATCAAACACACAAAGACTTACTAGGAAAAATAATTGTCATTTCTAAGTTTTGAGCTAGTTTTGGTCCAACTTTAAATTGTAAGTTCAACCTTTAATTAAAACTTAAACTTCAAATGAACATGGATGAAGTTGGTTGCATGGTTCACTTTAAATTCTTGATCTTTATAGTTCTTGATCCTCATGCCTTAGATGCAAAATTTTATCTTGAAGTTAATGATGGCAACGAAGACAACAATTTGGATATCTCACAAGATGAAGATGAAAACGAAATAGAAAATGATAAAGAAAGCAAAAAAATGAAGATGACGATGATGAAGAAGACATCAAAGATGATGAAAATGATTATCAAAATCAATATTGGTACAACAAGGAAAACAAAATTGTGAGATTCAACCATCTTGTGTCATTGTTTGTTTTACGAAACAAAAACATCACATTTGGTCTTGTGTCAAGTGAACAATTAGACGGAGGGATGAAAAAAAAGTTAATGTGTAATGTGTTTTAATGGAGTGGGAAATGTAATACAATTATTTATAGACCTTATAGATGAGACACCCATCTATCGGAAGAGGCATAGGTTGAGGAAGCATGAGTGGGAACTAGTAGATGAAAGATGCAAAGAGCTCCATGAGGTTGGTTTCATTTAGCCATTAAGTTCTAATTTCACAGCCGCTACAATAATGCCAACAAAAAATGATTTAACTGGATTATGGACTGAGAAAAGGATGTGTGGGGATTATAGGCCTTTGAACTTGGTTACACCTCAGGCAGGTACCCCATGCCCATCCTTGAAGAGCTGTTTGATAGCATTGGAAATTCAAACATCTTCACAATTGTGGATCTGAAGCAAGGCTTCAACTAGATTATGCTTGTTGCGAAGGATTACAAGAAAGCGACATTCCATGGAAGCAACAAGTTGTGGGAATGGCTTGTGATGCCTTTTCGATTGAAGAATACACTTGTCTTTTTTCAACGAGTCATGGACCAAATTTTCGAAAGGGCAAATTTCCTTAAATGCTGCATAGATGATGTCCTAGTGCATAACAAGGGTTTCTTGCAATACTTGGATCATCTTGAGGAGTTATTCAAGAGGCTCCATGAAGTCAATATGAAGATCCATCCTAAAAAGTGTGAGTTTGTTGTCACCTCAGTAGTTTACCTTGGACACAAATTTTTGCCAAATGGTATTATGGCTCATTGGGCCAAAGTATTAGTCATTTTGGAGATGCCCAATCCTATTGTTGTTCACACTTTCAGGAGCTTCATCGGACTATGTAATTCCTATAGGATTTATGTCCAAGACTTTAGTACTATTGCTCATCCTCTTTATGCATTGTCAAAGAAGGATGTTGCTTGGACATGTAGTGAAGAGGCTCAGGAAGTTTTCAACACACTCAAGGAAAAGCTTTCAAAGCTCCCCATTCTGAGAAGAGCTGATTTCAACAAGGTTTTTCATTCTATACATTGATTGGAGTGCTTTTGGTATTGGTGTTATTCTTGGCCAACTTGATGAGGAAGGCAAGGAATATGTTATTGCCTATGCATCTCGAAATAACAACAAGGTTGAGAACAATTACTCTTCATACAAAGGGGAGTGTCTTGTTATTGTATGGGTCGTCATACATTTCAGGCCCTATCTTTATGGCACCAAATTCACTTTGTATACCAACCACCAGCCTATCAAGTGGTTGATGACCAACGACAAGCTTACTGGTAAGTTAGTTCGTTGGGTGCTTATACTTCAAGAGTATGAATTCAAGGTTATTCACCAACTTGGTATTACACATCAGAATGTGGATACCATGTCGTAGAGACCCCTCAATACCTCTGAAGATTTCTCAAAAGCCAGGCAAGACTTCGATCAGATTCCAACACTACATGTATCTTATGCATCTAATTTTCTTGCACTACTACAATATAACCTGGTTAAACATCCCATTGTGGAGATATGGGAGGAGCTAGACATTCTGAGGTTTCTTTGGCATGGGGAATACCCTCCCCAAATTACATCAAGTCATCAGGATCACATACAACAGTGGTCCAAACGTTATTCATGGAAGGACAATCACCTCATATGATGTTTACCACAAGGCAACCGAATGGTTCCTCCACCACATGAATGGCCTGATCTTATTTAGAAGGTACATTCGGAGCTTGGACATTTTGGAGTTAAGCGTATTTATAGCCTTTTCGCTTTTCATTACCATTGGAGAGGTATTTATGCTTCAATCTAAGACGTCATTGCTAGGTGTGAACAATGTGATAGAATGAGAACTTTTTTCTCCTTTTGACAGCTCATGCTTTTTCCACTCCTTATTTAGGGCATGTTCTATCACTGGTCATGTGATATAACTGAAGAATTACCATAGACCTCCAGGGGTAATGTTTACCTCATGATTATGATTGAACATTTTTCAAAGTGTGTCGAACTTGTTGCACTACTAAACAAATCATCACACAACACCAGCCAACTTTCTTACAACAAGTCTTAAATAGGTTTGGGGCTTGTGTTAAGTGTCTTACTGATTAAGGATCAAAATTCAGAGGAGAATTCCAAAACCTATTTGATCATGCTCTCCCTCACCATTGTCGGACTTCAAAGGATCATCCCCAAGCTGATGGCCTTGCGGAGAGGATGGTTCAGACATGTAAGAAGGGACTCGAAAGATTTACCTCACTGGGAACAAAGATGATTGGGACTTGGCCCTGCCTTACATCGCCATGGGTTATAGGATGTCCAAACACGCCTCTTTGTCTCATTTTGCTCCTTACTTTCTACTTTTTGGGAAACATCCCATTCCACCCTCTTCCATTGTTGCTCAAATGGACCAGGTTATGGACTTGGACTCTCTAACCACTTGGGCTAGGGTCATCGCAAAGAGGGTTGTTCTATTCAAGAGGGTTATGCTGATGGCCATGGAGAACTTGTCCATTACACAACATCGAAACACCTTATGGTATGCACACACATGAGGTGGTAGTTATAAACTTAAAGTGAGACAATTTGATGTTGGTGATTTTGTGTGTATCTCTAGCGGCAACTTAATGATACTCTAGACACTTCTTCCAGTCGCATTATTTTGAGGATTAAGGCGATCATGCCTTCAAGTGTGTTGGAGTTGCAAAGAGTTGATGGACGGACAATTCAGGATCATTCCAAAAACTATGCGCCCTACCACCTGCTGAACTTGGATCCTACCATCATTAAGTCGACATGGATTCCTCCACTTGATTATCCATGTCAGGTATGTCAAAGGACAGACGATGATGATCAAATGTTGGCTTGTAACAATTATAATGGTGGATACCATCTATTCTGTTTTAAGCCGAAGCTCATTAAAATTCTCGCTAACATTTGGTATTGTTCATCATGTGCTCCTGTAGCACCTTGATTTTTACTCAGACCATGCCACGCTTTTCCCGACTCAAGTCTAGGGGGGGGGGGATACATGAGGATTTCATCTCAGCTTCCTCTTGTGCATTATATATATATATGCGTGCATCTTTTTTTGGTTGATTAATTTTTACTTTTGATTGGTTTTAATATTTTTGTTCAGTAGAGTTTATTATGGATTTACACCCTTATGACACCGAACGTCATGACATTACACGTCATGATAATTGTCATGCTTGTATGCATGGCCTCATACATGACGACCAATTACAAGCATGCCAATCATGCCTTTTAGGGTTAATGTACGTTCTTAAGTTACTATATTTTATTAGGTGTTTTAGGGTTATGGCTTGTTTAGGGCTTCAACTTGTTGATGGCTATATAAAAGCCAAGCTTTTCCCTTCTCTTGTTAGTTTTTCTAGAATTTTTTTATTTGGAAGAATTTCCTCCATGGTCAGATTAAATTTCTAAATGTTCACTGCGGCTATTACACGACCACCATTTATATACACTATGTTTTTTTTCCTTCTTTTCAATTTAATACATGAGAATTTCATCTCAGCCTCCTTTTGTGCATTGTATATGTGTGTGCATCTTTTTTTGGTTGATTAGTTTCTACCTTTGATTAGTTTTAGTCTTTTTGTTTAGTAGAGTTTATTATGGATTTACATCCTTACAACATCAAATGTCACGACATTACACGTCATGACAAAACACCTTAGCAAATGCAGTAAAAATTATATTATGTCTTTAATTTCATTATTTGATTTAATTCATCTATTAATTTTAAAATTACAATAAAAATTTGAAGGTCTTCTAATTTCAAAATGTAAAAAGAATTACATTAATCTTTAAAATTATTAAAATAATTTTTTTAGCATCATCATCTTAATGGTCTTGTGGAGCAAACTATAACACAAGATGGTTGAATTGCACAATTGTGATCATGAGGAACAAATGATGGAAATGAATGAAATGATGGGAGTTTGGTAAGAAGCTTTTAAGATAATGACATATTCAATGAAATATTCATTGTCTTCCTTCAACCTTGTAGAAGAATGCCAATTACAAGTTTGTTCTTGATGCATTTGTGTTGTATTGAAAATGGTGAATGCCACAGAGAAAATGATGATCTCCCCATCTGAGAAATAAAATATGTTTAATTTAAATTTAATTTGGTACTTGGTTATGTCCAAGGTTGCTAGCATCCCTTTTTTTGGGGATGTCCTTGGGACTTGAAGGACATCTCAAATAGGATGTCCTTAGTAAATTTTAAATTTTCATGACTTTTTAGGGTTCAAAGATGTTTCGTTTGGGCTTAAAAGATGATGAAAACATGCTCAAGGGATGGCATGGATGATAGAGGAGACATCAAAGATGGTAGGATGATGTTGGAAAATGTCCAAAAAAAAAAGGTTAGTTTTGGGCAATGAGATGACATTAGGAAAAAGAGGTTATTTTTGGGTGATGGGGGGATGTTGAGAAAATGTTGGGTGATGATGGGGGCATAAGGCGATGTTGGGAAGATGTTGGGGAACATTGGGTAGTGTTAAAGAAATGTTGGGGGAATGTTGAGCAACTTGGGAAAATGTCAAAGGATGTCAAGAGACTTTTTTGTATTGCCCCAAGTTAATGGATGTGCATATATAGTTTTTGGGTGCACCCATCCAATTGATGGGTTGTTTTGAAATCCACCCATCTAATACTTGGGTTTCTTTTCAAAATATGAATGTTGGATAACTGACTTAATCATGCCTCTCTATCATTTAATTATTTTTGGGTTGTCAATTGCATTTTTGTATCATGAGGTTTCATATCACAATGAAATGTAAAAACCAATTCATCTGACTGATTTTTAAAATGAAATTTGTTTCATAAACATACAAATAATTAGCTTCCATTCTTTTAAATCTTGTTAAAATGTGATTCTTAAAAAAATGATTTTGAAAGATTATGCAAGAATTGATTAAAATAAAACATGTCAATTTTAAATAAATTAAAATTTTAATATATACATAATTTTTGAGATATAAATGTTTTTAATTAATTCAATGTTATTTTAAAAACCTCAATAAGGCTTTGATGAAGATATAACAAAAATCAAAATGAAATTAATTTTTAATTGATTGTTTGTATTGTTGTTACCTTTTATGTTATAAATTTTTATTATTGTCCTAAGATAGTAGACATGCATATATGATTTTAGGTTTTAGAATGTATGGGGGGGCAAACACAACTAGTTCCAAGTGATGTGGGGGGGGGGGACATTAAGAAGCCAATGAAGTTGGGTGCCATTGCAGCTATCTCCACTTCCTCGAATGGAAGTTTTTCCTTAGTAGTAAAGCTTTGTATGAAATTGTTGCTTGACTTGTGCTTGAAATCCAGATTTAGATGTGTTTTTGACCTCCATGAAACACAAAGGATTGCCCCGCAAATGATGGCTCAATGATATTGCTCCTGCTTGGTACCACAAAGGTCCCAGGTTTCAAACCCTCTTGTGAGTAGGTGCAAGTCCTTTTGTGTGTCCTCTGCTCTTGAGCCTGACTTGAGGGAGGGTTACTGCCAACAGCTTGTCAATTGAGTCTATTGTTGTGTGTTCCCGAAAAAAGGAAGAAAAGAAGAAAGCTAACCAGCCATGATTTCATTGTTCCGTAGACCATGTTATCACAACACCAAGAAATCAGTTCAGACTTGGGTCTAAAAGCTAGAGCGAGCATTGTGATGGAAATCCTATTCACTTACAATCTCTTAGCTGCTGCCATACCAAGCACGCTTGAAAAGAAAGAAATCAGTTTAGACTTTGGGTCTACCAGCAAGAGCATTGTGATGGAAATCATATTCACTTACCATCTCTGTGCTGCCATACCAAGCATACCTGAAAAGAATATTCACCAAGGACCTGAAAAGAATATTCACCAAGGACCTGAAAAGAATGCTGCCCACTGCAGCACACCAGAAGTTGGTTTGCACAAGATTGACATCTTATTCCTCAATATAATCAGGTTGAGGACAGCCAAACATTTTAAGTAACACCTGAAGTAACCTTAGCCCTACAGAACACAACCAGTAGAAAGAATTCAAAAGGCTGACATCAAGCACAGAGAGGGAAAGAAGCAAAGTCTCCAACTCACTCAAGATAAGTTCAGTGCATCCAGTGACAAGGGAGAATTTTCTCCCACTGTCAGGAACACAAAGACTCAGGAACAAACATCCCAAACAGGCAATTTCAGTTTGCCATTGCCTGAGTGACTTCTCCACTGTCAGCTCAGAGTAGTATAGCCTCACGAGTACCACAATTGCAGGTTGGATGAAATGAGTAATTTGATAAAAACATATCTTATAAAACAAATCCTCATTGTCATTTGCACCAAACTTGACTTCAAGTTCACATAACCAATGCTCAAAAAAGAGAATGCAATGGAAAAACCTTAATATAAGAGTTGCGGATTGCAGAGATAAAAACCTCACAAGATGGGTAGAGGAAATTCCACTTCAAACTACTCTTGGCACACAGTTACTTCAACCTCATACATTGCTCAAACCTGATCAGGCAAAGAAAATCTCATTATGGCACATTTGAAACCTATGAACTAAATATCTAAATAACAACAATCCTCTAGAGTGCCAAAAAGCAAGCCCCATGAAAAATTTATGAAAACTCTGAAGACTATGGGTCACTCAACTGGTAACCTTTGCCACTCTCACAGACAAGGAAGGATTGTGAGTTCTGACATTTAATAAGGGCTTACCACTATCTCATTGTTCAAGTACCATAGCATCCCACATTGCAAGAATGGGTAGAGTCCAAACCTCTTCCACAATCGTGAAAAATGAAACCCTTGCTTTTTCATGTTTGTTGCAAAAATAAAATCTCGCTACACTTAGTACAATCAAAGCCTCAAAGTAACGGGGTGCCTGGGCCAATCCCTAGTTCATCTGCAAGCCCGTCCCACAAGGGAAGCAGCATTGCAAGTGCAAACAAAAGTATGAAAACAAGACCTGCTTTTCTCAATGCACCCACTTCAGTCACATCGTTCAAGGAAGGCTTCTCTGGTGAGCGCTGCACAATGAGGATGTACAATCCCCAGGGCAATGACAGAGGGCCTCCCAGCACACCAAGCCCTAGCAACAAGTATGTGAGCAGGCTGGAAACCATCAGTGCAGCTTTCCCAAATGCAGCCTGAATGGCACGGCCACCATCCAAGCAACCCACTGGCATCAGATTGAAAGCTGTGGTGGTCAATCCACACCAGCCTGCAATCACAAGTGGATGAATTGCCACAGTTGTTGAGTGCATCACTTCTGGGCCAAGGACTGCTCTGCTGGTCACACCCAAAAGAAGGGACCCTTGGAACAAGAGACTTGGCACTTGCACAAGTGCATCATGTGCATCTGGATTAATAGATAGCCATAGACCAACTGCAAGCATAGAGGAAGACAGGATTGCACCGGCAAGTGGACCTGCTACTGATATATCAAATTTGGCTGTGCGGTCTGGGCAGATGGATTTGAACTGAGTGACAGCACCAAAGCTGCCAAGAGTAATGTTGGGGATCAGATAGGGAATACCCATCTTCACTTTCCTTGGTGCCGCTGCCAGCCAGTGTCCTGCCTCATGAAATAGCTGGACACCAAAAACTCCATAGGCAAGGGGCAGTGCCGAATCAACAAAAGGAACTAGCAATTGAAGGTCAGGAGGGTCCATGGACTCTGGACTTGTGAAGTACTGCACAACATCTGGTGGAAGACGGGAAAGCTGAGACGCGACCCCGAGCTCAAGACAGGAGCCTGCAGTTAGGATGAAGAGAATGGCAGCAATCACATATTGCCACAATGTGGTTGGACCAGTGTCTGAAACCTCCTTTCTTAACAAAACAAAGCTTACCCTAGGCCCACCCCGAGGGTCCTCTTCTTCGGCATTTGGTTCCTCCACCATAAACAGATCATACTTTGTGCCCATCAAGTCCCGCAGACCACGTTGTAATTTTGCAAACACTTCTTCTCTCTTTCCCCTCAGGTTGCCAAGAAGAAGCACACCTTCTCCAAGGTCCCCAAATGGCTCTTGCCCAGTCACCCAGAACGTTGTGTACCCAAACAAATTGTCCTTGAGAAGTTTGACATCTTGTGGATCAACTTTCTCAGGACCAATGAGCTCCATCAGGCGGAACGCATCCAGTTGAACATTGACAGGGACTGTCTGGTGCACATCCTCTGCTGGTGTAGGAGGTGAGGGGGTTGAGGAGGAGGAGGAGGAGGACAGTGAGGAATCAGCATCCTTCTCAGCCTCCTCTGTGGCAGTACTAGTTGTATTGCCTGTGCCTTTCTCACCCCCACCATCTTCTGTAGCATGGGGAACCCTAATTCCATACTTCCTCTTAATAGTTTGCTGGCTGTTGCTTCCTCCTAAGCCTGCCGCCGAAATCCTCTTATTCAGAGCACTACTAAATTCCCCCTTTACTCTTCCAACCTCTAACATCTTCCATGGACTCGAATGCTTGTCATACCATCTAAAATGCTCACCCCAATTTGCTGCTGCACACGTCCTGCAGCTCCTCTTCAGCTCTCCAGCTTGTGCTCCTCCACATGATCTGTAGTAACTTGGGATTCTTTGACAAAGAAAGCCTTCAAACTCTAAAACCCTAGAGTTCTTCAGCCTCGTGGGATGGGAGTAGAAGAAGCAAGGAAGCTTGTCATAACACAGTACTGTTGTAGTAGTACTACTACTACCTCCTCTTAAGCAAATGGGTGCAGCAGTCCCCATGCTTGTCATCAGAATGGAGCTACTGGAAAAAAACCAAGCACCACAGCAAAAAATAAAACAACCCCCTCGATATTCTGTGGGTTGGGAGCCAGAAGGAAGTAACAGTTAGGGAGCAGAATTCCACAAGCAGACAACTTGACTCATGTCAATCAGCAGATATGAAAAGGATTGTGAGCTGAGTTGCAAGACAGAGAGACATGAAATTCCCAGTTCTTCACCTTCCAAAGCAAGAATCCTTTTTTTCCTACGAAACACCCAATTGTAGAAACCACTGTGAAAAGCTCAAGAAGATGACACTTTTGAACTAGAGCTGGGAAAAAACTAAATTACACAGCAAGAAGCTAGTACCCATCACGGCTATAGATGAGTAAAAGGAAGCAGCTTGGCACCTTGATGAGCAGGCAGACTAACCCTGCAAAATGTTTTTTTGCTTTATCTGATCAAGCATTCAGGAGGAGGAGTTGGATATAGGATGATGATGATGCCTTCAAAGTAATTGGTCAGTTGGCACCCAGTTGAATGGAATCTCTCTGCCGGAACGACGACTTTGTTTGGAAAGACAAATCCCAAGCACAGATTGTGTTTTTATCTGCTACTTCACGCGGATTATAACAAGTAAACTATGCTTTTGGGGATGATGTCTGCTTCTTCATTCTTATTAGTGTTTGTCCAAACTCCAAACCTCTTTTTTTTTGCCCCCCTGGTTTGCTAAAGAAAGGAGGAGGAGGAGAGAAAAAAAAGCCTCATTTTCTTCTCAGATCAAGAGGAACTTTAGAAATTACAATTGCAAAAATAACAAAGTGCAGAGAGTAAAAAGCCTCTGAAATTGCAACAAGAATTAGTATTAGATTAAGCTTCAATCCTGCCTCTGAAATTGCAATAAGAAGATTAAGCTCGAAGCCAGCCTCAGAAATTTGCAATAATAATTACTGGATTAGGCTTGAAGCCTGCCTCTGAAAATTTTGCAATTAAAAGAACTATTTAATTTCAGCTTGAAGCCTGACTCTGAAAATTTGTACCAAGATTAGATCAAGCTTGAAACCTGCATCTGAAATTTTGCAACAAAAGTTATTAGATGGAGCCTTGAAGGCTGCCTCTGAAACTTTGCAACAAAAGTTATTAGATTGAGCCTTGAAGGCTGCCTCTGAAACTTTGCCACAAAAAGTTTATTAGATTGAGCTTGAAGGCTGCCTCTCAATTTTTGCAACAAAAGTTATTGGATAGCTTGAAGGCTGTCTCTGAAATTTTGTAACAAATCTGATTAGATTGAGCTTGAAGGCTGCCTCTGAAATTCCAACAAAAAATGATGAGATTGAGCTGGAAGAGCTGCCCATTGAAATTGCAACAAGAAAATGATTAGATTTAGCTTGAAGCTTTACTTCTGGAATTGCAATTTGGATTAAGCTTACTGGGTATTGAAAAGCTTAAGAGGATTTGTATAACCTTTGACAAAGATCACACTCATAACAACAATGGTAACTGCTTCACATTGAGAAGCAGAAAATTCAACCACAAAAAAAGATGAAAACACAATACCACCCATGAGAGCAATCATTTTTGCATGACAATACATAATGGTATTATGATAGTTATGATTAGTGAGTAATGTAGGATTAGTAAACTTGGGTGGGTTAATTATCACAAGGCTTTAGGAGTTTATTATCACATAGATAAATTGATTCATTCCAGTGTGATTTGGAAAATGATTTGCATCATTTAATTAGTTCTTTATGGGTTTGCATTTCTTTGGTGAAGCAACCCTATATTTAATGAATTGGGGAGTTGTTTTCATTCTTTTGTAGTCATTCCAAGTTAATTCCCATGGTCAATTTGATTTTACTTGGAAGCATTTGGTGTTCTTTCATTTTGATAAAAACATTTTGTTGCCTATGATCTTGTGAGTCAATTGCACATCCAGGTTAAAGTTGTGATAGATTGCATTGCTACAAACCAATCCTTTCTGTTGTGTGCTACCATATTATTGTCTATACCTATTGTTGTCCACACATCGCACAATATATTAAAAACACCCTATATGGCACATCGTATATAAATGGAATGGGTGCTTACCAACAAAAATGAAATTTTTGCCCAAAAATCAATTGAAAATTATTCTTGCACATGACACAACCCACATCCTATAGAATCCCTTCAAAAACTTTTATCTCAAATAACGTTGAGACTTTGCATACATCTAGATATCCTATCTAAGAACTCAATAGTGCAAACAACATTCCAATTCGACATTGTATGTGTGAAATATGAATTTTTAAAAAAATTTGAAATTAATTTAAGAAAATAAGAAAATAACCTCTAGACTTAAAAACAATTTGTCTCAAAATCATATGCACACTTGCACACACATAGTCTCCATTTTGAAAAGCTCACTAATGCAAACCACACTTTAATTGGATTATGTATGCACATGTCTCAAGTTGTCAAAGATTGTTGTTTAGTAATAAGGTTCAAAATGTTTGAAATTCATTCGACCTTAGGTGTCAATGTGTCCAACATTTGGTCTTAAGTTGGGCGTCCAACAAATAGCCTACCCATCCACTAATTAGCTAAATGTTCGGATATCAAATGGATGAACAAGAGATGGATGAAAAATATCACATCCAAATTAAAGATGAAAAAACAATGTGGATGAAAATTGAAAAAAAGGAAAAATAAAAAGAATGTTATTCACCCACAACAAACACAACAACCATAGCAACTTGAAGTTGTTGCAACAAGGAAAAAGGATGGTCAGTGGTGAGGATCAAGCTTGCCATTGCTTAACCTTGGAATTTTCGGAACCTCTTAGGCTTAGGTGCAAAAAGGATTGCAAAGCTCAAAGGAGGCTTGAGGCAAGGGGGATCAATGGGTCTAGTTCGAACCTCCTCCCATCCTCCTTTTTAAGCATGTCAAGAATGTCCCCATACTTGCAACTCCTACCCAATTGTAATAACATAAACAAAATATAAACCTTCCCAAAAAACAATTACATAGATCTTGCCTCTAACAACAAATCTAAGTTACTTAAAGTTGTCCAAGGTCTATTGAAGCTTAATGGATGGACACCTTTGTATGCAATTTTGTGCAAGTGGTGAAATTATTTCAAATTAATTTGTACACAATATATGTTGACCCCCTCAAGATGTATCAAGATGTATTTTAATGAGCTATTTCAAATTTTCAAAGGTGTTATAAATGTTATTGTTACAATGTTTTTTTTCCTTTTGTTTTCTCATTTTTATTTTCTTTTGTTGTTTTTCATGCAATTTTACAAAAATGGCTCATAGCTTTATACATTCATGATGAGTTACACTTTTGTGTAAAATGTTAAGCAGATGATAGGAAGAATGAACATTAACTATTTATTGAGACAAATATTATTACAATTCATTGTTGACATAAACATCGTGTACCTTTTAAAGGTTTGCAATTCAAAATAATATTTGTTTTTGTTGGTTGAATCTTTTTTTGGTGGCACACTAACTTCATACATGTGAGTTATAGATGATTAATTAATAGGTACATTAGTGTCCACATCTTTTCACATGAAATTAATCTCATTTATGGACCTTGACTATTTCCTATCATATTAATTTATGACATATTATCTACCTATTTTTCTTTCATCATTTCATTATCTATTGTTATTCCAATTTGTGACATATCATCTACCTATTCTTTTGTAGGTTCTTTTTTCCCCTCATTACTTACTACTATTCTAATTTGTGACATGTCATCTATTTGTTTTTTCATAAGGGACTTTGTTTGATTGACATTCCAATATATTGGTTTAATTGTCAATGTTGTGTTTGGGGCATTATTTATTTCTACATATTCTTAACTAGTTTGATTGACTATCAATTTTGAAATTACCTAGTCAACATACTTATATGGTTTAAGCTTATTAACATTAGCTAACATACAATTGGGTTCAAATTTATTCAAAGTTACAAGTAACACAACATTGTTAAACAACAAATATTATATTATGTATGGGCCATACCACTTCTTTTTGACCTTACCAACTTATTTCATTTTCCTCTTTTGGAAATCAAATAACATAATCACCAAATTGAAAGTTCTTTGAATGGAATTGCTATGATAATAAGTACCTATTCCATTGCGCTCACTACCAATAAAAAAACATTTGTGTGCACATGGAATTCTACCTACCAATTGATTGAATTTAACATTGGTGTTTCAATGTAACATTTTTTTTATCATCTCCCATGCATGTTGACACTCCAAGGTCCCTATGAATGGCTTTGTCTTCTTCATTGATTTGGTTACGGGTGCCATTATGAATGCAATTTTTTTAATGAAACATTTGTAAAACATGTCATTAAACACATTTGAATTAGCATGTTCATGATTAATTCTATTTTTTTAGGATCAAATATTTACCTTTCTTTAAAACCTTGAATCCTAAGATCATTATTGAAAAGACCATGAAAACACATTTATCATGGTTCAAGCTAATACCATACTCTTTACACTTTTGGAAACATAGTTTTAGTTTGGATAGGCAAATGTTCATGTCATTTTATACCATGAGATCAGTAAAAATATTTTCATTATAAATTGGTCCAAATATTCATTGAATGTTTTGTTGATTAATTACCTATCAATGTCATGGGCACGAAAAACTACAAGAACAAGAATTAAACCAAGGACATAACAAGGAAAGCAAATCATAAGAAATGCAAACCTAAATTTAATCCATGATTGGAAACACAAAGACATAAAGCAAGAACACGGTATATGTTAAAAGATGATTCAAACATAACTTTATTCGGATAATGTATGAAAACAAAGGTCATGACAATAAAATGTATCCAAAACTAATGTTGAATGGATTGAAGGTAATGGGAAATCCTACCCCTATTTATACCCCATTGGGGACTTAACTCAAGGAAGCTTCCATAGAAGTTTCCATGTGTGCATTGATCAAGGAAACTTTTTGAAAAGCTTTCAAACTAATAATGAATTATAAGTCAATTACAATTTAATTAAAGGTTAACTCAAATTATACCCCATTGGGGACTTAGTTCTATGGAGGCTTCCATGTGTGCACCAATTAAGGAAACTTCTCAAATTAATAATGAATTAAAAATTAACTAAAAGTTAATGGTGATGCAAGTGATGATGTGAACGACTATGTTGGTGCAAATGATGATGTAAGCAATAGGTGATGGCAATGTCTATGATAATCAGTATGTTAACAATCCATTATCCACACCAAACATCACTTACCATACAAATGTTTTTTAATTAATTATAAAAGTAATTTTGTACCAATTTTTTGGAGCTACGGATATTTGATGGTACCCAAAATATTCATTCAAAAACAAATAAACCTTGTGACCTATTACATTATCGAACATTTCATTGGTAAACAATAATGAATATGAATATTTTTTTTGTTTACTACAACATATGCATCCAAGTTCACTATATGTTTCACTAGATTTTGAATGAAATTGAACACTATTTATGATGGTGAAAATGGTCAACCCCTTAATAAACAAGAATTAATGTTACGAACAAATGAATTCATTAATAGCTAATTGAATTCATCAATAATTAATCAAATTCATAAATAACTTAGCACTTACATCTTAGGTTGGTGGACTAAGCTAAGAACTAATTAACTATTAATGAATTGGTGAGTTAAGCTAAGAACTTAACCTACCAACTGAGGGTTCAAGTGTGAAATTTGAACCTTTCACCTCTTTTCACCTCTGTGTTTAAAGAACAAATTTTTAACGATTGAACCATTATTTTTAAATGAATAATGTTTTTTTCTTATCACATATCATTATTCATTTTTTTCCCTTAGTTATTTTTGGTTATTTTACCATAAACCATTTTTTACTATTCTAAAATATTTTACTATAAATTATCGTTGGTTAATATATCGTAAGCTATTGTTGACTTTTATAAATTATTTTACTATAGGTTATTCTTGATTAATTTATTTTCAAATATTTATCATAGGTTAATTTTGGCTATTATTAGATATTCTATCATAGTTTATTGTTGGTCACTTTAGGATATTTATTATAGGTTAATCTTGGCTATTATTGGTTATTCTATCAGAGGTTATTATTAATTATTTTACCATATGCCATTTTGGTTATTATAGGTTATTTTATTGAAATTATTGTTGGTTACTTTATATTAGTCCATTTTAAATTATTACATGCAATTTTTATATGGTATTTTACCTTATGTTATTTTATTTTATTTCAAGTTATACCTTAAGATAAAATAACCTATAATAACATATAATATAATGACCTTGAATAATTTAAGGTATAACTTGAAATGACATAAAGTAAAAAACCTATAATAAGTTAGGATATATCCTATGATACTTTATGGTAAAATAACTTATAATAACATATAGTAATTTAAGGTATATGCTACTATATGTTATATTGTTAAATTATTATATGCTATTATATGTTATTATAGGCTATTATAAATTATTATACATTATAATGAATCATGATATTTACATAGTAACCCTATAGGGAAATAATTTTAATCCAAGTGAAATCACTAAGGTGCAATAAACCTATTTCACTTGTAAGGTCCTAGAGTGATTTAAACCAATGAACTACACCCCATTTTTGTATTAGTGGTCATTACATTCAATTTGCAAAAATCCATGCAAATTATTTGAAATTTCCCATTCATTTTTGGAACCACTATTATTGTTTTAATATCCAACTCAATTTTGGTATGTACTTAAAAGACCTAGTGTTTGATTTTAGTATTATTTAATTACCGATAAAAAAATTTAGAGCTATTTTGGTTGTTATGTGTAGTAAAAATACATTTATGACATCCTAAATGGTATTTTGATATACTTTGATAATTTCAAAAACTATCAATGATTTTCATTTACAAACTAATAGCTAGCTTCATTAGTGTTTTGTAATCCAAACCACCCCCTTTGTTTTATCATGTTTGAATGTTTTCAATTACATGTACACATGTTCATCATTTTTCATTGTTTATAGACATTTACAAAATGTTTGTTTTAGCTTAATGAAAATAGTTAGATTGTTTTCCCAAAAAAAATTGGCCTCACTTTGAACTAATATCTTATGAGGTAAACACATATAGGTTCACAATGTCTTTGCCTTTAGTCCCTTTGTTGGCTTTTATTACAATTTTGAACACCCACACATGTGTTTAAGTTTGGTATCCTTAACCTATGGAGGATATGGGAACTATTTTCCTACATGTTATTTCTTAGGTTTTATTATTATATCATTTTCTATTATATAATGTGGTACCCCAAATGGGTAACTAAATAATCCCCATGGTAATTCCAAAAAATGCATTATTTCCACCAACTAATCGAACTATAATTTCACTAATGGTATTTGGCAACTAGCTTTAATTATAGGCATTTATGTACTAATATTAGGTTCTATTGTAGTCCATATAGGTACTAAAGGAATGTACAAATAAAACATTAGTATTGTGGGTAAAAAAAGTAGTAGTTAAAATTTATCTCCAATATTACTAGAAGAAAAATTGTTTTTTGCGATTTGTCTTATGCAATTACACATGTCATATGTAACTAAAAAAAGTTGCATATGACATGTGTAGTTGTATAAAACAAGTTACAAAAGATGATACTTTTATTATTAATGAGTACCTTTTTTTGCATCTCCAAGACCAATTGATCTTCCTAGATTTGATAAAGTGGTCATCTTCCATTGCCTCCACCAACTACTATGACATGCACTCTACTATGTGCATAAACTACTAGTTGATGGTAATCCCATGTTGGAATTTTGGTTGTGATACATCCAATTATGTGTGCACTTCCCAACCTTTTCATTTCATTTGTTATGAGTATTCCAAACAACAAAGGTAGGTTTAATAAACCATGTTCGAATTGAAATAATACATGCATGTGGAATATTGTAGGTTCTTTTCAGGTTCAACATAAATTAAATTATTTTTTAATTTTCTGAATTTTTTGGATATTAATAGTTAGTTATGTTGAATTTTTTAAAAATTCATGCAGCCAACCAAGTTTGATCCTTGAACTTCTCCAAATAGCTTTCATTATTAACTTATTCAACACCTAACCACAAAAGCACTAAACTTATCTTCTATAAGCATTTGGTTATAATAAATTTAATATAGAATGCCAAAATTTTCAAAATTCAAATTTGCATCGTCGAATTAAGAATTGAAAATTAAATTAATTATTCAACATTTCAATGTTGAACTTGAAAAGGTATTACGGTAGTTGGTTTTGCTTTAAGAAGTTCCAATGAAAACATTATTTCATGGTTCATTGAAAATATTGAAACATGTATTACTTATGTAATTAGTTTACTATGAATGGGTTCATACAGTGGTGCCTTATTCATTTTAGTTGGAATATGTATTGTCTCCACACATTATTGATCCATAATCAATGTTGGGTTGATGAATTGATCCATCAAATCATTTGTGATCAAATGTTGTAGTTCATATTAAATGAATAGATTAATCTTTTATCAACTAGTGTCCTTATTTGTAAAAGGTACATTATTTTAGATTGAACACCCTTGCTAAGTGGTTACAAGCTAGGGTGGTTCATTTTTTACGAATACACCATTCCCTAAAAGTCAACACAATAATGTTTTAAATGGTAATATATTATGATAACATTGGTTAAACGGGGAACTGCATAGTGTTGTGACGTGTAATGTCTTGATGTACAGTGTCATAAAGGTGTAAATCCATAATAAACTCAATTGAACAAAAAGATAAAACTAGTCAAAAATAACAACTAATCAACCAAAAAGATATGCATGCACATATATATACAATGCACAAGAGGACTTTGAAATGAAATTCTTATGTATCCCCCCCCAAACCTGAGTTGGGAAATGCGTGGCATGGTCTGAGTAGAAATCAAGGTGTTGTAGGAGAACATGATGAACAATACCAACTATCGACAAGAATTTGAGTGAGCTCCAGCTTGAGGCAGAATAGATGGTATCCACCATTACAGTTATTGCAAAGCAGCATTTGATTAACATCGTCTGTCCTCTAACATACTTGACATGGATAATCAAGTGGAAGAATCCAAGTTGACATGATGATGGTAGGATGCAAGTTCGACAGGTGGTAGGGCACATAGTTTTTTGAATGATCTTGAATTCTACGTCCGTTAGCTCCTTGCAACTCCAGCACACATGAAGGCCTGATCCCCTTAATCCTCAAGATAGTGCGACTAGAAGATGTGTTTAGAATATCATTAGGTTGCAGTTGGACATACACAAAATCACTAACATCAAATTGTCTTACCTTAAGTTTGTAACTTCCACCTCATGTGTCTGCATACCGCAAGGTGTCTTGATACTGTGCAATGGACAAGTTTTCCATGGCCATGGGCATAACCCTATTAAATAGAGCAGCCTTCTCTGTGATAACCTTAGCCCAAGTGGATGGAGAGTCCAAGTCCACAACCTGATCCATTTGAACAATAATGGAAGAGGGTGGAATGGGATGTCTCCCAAAAAGTAAAAAATAAGGAGAAAAATGAAACTAAGAGGCGTGTTTGGACATCCTATAACCCATGGCAATGTAAGGGTAGGTCCCAATCCTTTTGTTCCTAGTGAGGTAAATCTTTCGAAGTCCCTTTTTGCATGTTTGAACCATTCTCTCTACAAGGCCATTAACTTGGGGATGATCTCTTGAAGTCCGTCGATGGTCAATGAGAGCCTGGTCAAGTAGGTCTTGGAATTCTCCCCTAAATTCTGATCCTTGATTAGTAAGGCATTTAACACAAGCCCCAAACTTACTTAGAACATGTTATAAGAAAGCCTGGTTGGTGTTTTGTCATGACTTGTCCAGTAGCGCAACAAGTAAAACCCACTTTGAAAAATGGTTAATCATAATCATGATGTAGACATTACCCCTAAAAGTTTGTGGTAACTCTCTAACTAAATCACATGACCATTGATAGAACATGCCCTGAATAAGGAGTGGAGAAAGCGTGAACTATTGAGAGGAGAAGGAAGTTCTCACTCTATCACATTGTTCACACCTAGCAATGACGTCTTGGACTTGAGCATACATACCTTTCTAATGGTACTAAGGAGTGAAAAGGCTATAAGTATGCTTAACTCCAAAGTTTCTAAGCTTTGAGTGTACCTTTTGAATAAAACGAAGTCATTCATGTGGTGGAGGAAGCACTATGTTGCCTTGTGGTAAGCATCGGACGAGGTGATTATCTTTCCATGAATACCATTTGGACCGTTGTTGTATGCGATCCAGATGACTTGATGTAACTTGGGGAGGGTATTCCTCATGTTGAAGAAACCTCAGAGTGTCCAAGTCCTCCCATATATCCACAATGGGATGTTCAACCAAGTTACATTGCAGTAATGCAAGATAACTAGATGCACAAGATACATGTATTGTTGGAATTTGGTCGAGGTTTTGCTTAGCTTCTAAGAAATCTTCAGAGGTAGTGAGGGGTCTCCGTGACATGGTATTCGTGTTTTGATGTGTAATACTAAGTCAGTGAATAACCTTGAACTCATACTCTTGAAGTATAAACACCCAACAAGGTAACATACCAGTAAGCTTGTCATTGGTCATAAACCATTTGATAGGCTAGTGGTCGGTATACAAAGTGAATTTGGTGCCATAAACATAGGGCCTGCAATGTATGACGACCCATACAACAACAAGACTCCCCCCTCATATGAAGAGTAGTTGCTCTCAACCTTGTTGTTGTTTCGGGATGCATTAGCGATAACATGTTCCTTGGCTTCTTCATCAAGTTGGCCAAGAATAACACCAATACCAAGAGCACTCTAGTTAGTGTGTACAATTAAATTACCTTGTTGAAATTAGGTCTTTTTAGAATGGGGAACTTTAAAAGCTTTTCCTTGAGTGTGTTGAAAGTATCCTAAACCTCTTCATTCCATGTCCAAGCAACATCATTTTTTAACAATGCATAAAGAGGATGAGCCATAGTACTGAAGTCTTGGAAATAAATCCTACAATAATTACATAGATTGAAGAAGCCCTTCAAAGTGTGAACATCAATAGGATTGGGCATCTCCAAAATGGCTATTACTTTGGCCCAATGAACCATAACACCATTTTGCAAAATTTTATGTCCAAGGTAGAATATTAAAGTGATAATAAACTCACACTTTTTAGGATGGATCTTCATATGGACTTCGTGCAGCCTCTTAAATAACTCCTCAAGATGAGCCAAGTGCTATAGGAGTCCCTATTATGCATTAGGATGTTATCTATGTAGCACATTAGGAAATATGCCCTTTCGAGAACCTAGTCCATGACTCGCTGAAAGAAGACAAGTGCATTCTTAAATCCAAAAGGCATCACAAGCCATTCCCACAACTTGTTGCTTCCATGGAATGTCATTTTCTTCGCACCGAACACAATTTGGTTGAAGCCTTAACTTAGATCCACAATTGTGAAGATGTTTAAGTTTCTAATGTTATCAAATAATTATTCAAGGATGGGCATGGGGTATTTGTCCTGAAGTATAACTAGGTTCAAAGGCTTATAATCCTCACACATCCTTTTCTTAGTCCATAATCTAGCTAAATCATTTTTTGTTGACACTATTATAGCGATTACGAAATCAGAACTTAATGGTTGAATGAGCCTCATGGAGCTCTTTGCATCTTTCATCTACAAATTCCCATTCGTGGTTACTCAACCTATGCCTCCTCCAATAGAAGGGTGTCTCATATGTAAAGTCTATAGAGAACTGCATGGTCTTACACCTACCTAAGTCTTTCATTGAGAATGTGAACACATTCTCATACTTAATTAGTAAGTCTATGACTTGGGTTTTTTTCCTTCTGGGTGAAATGGTTCCCCATAATGAAAGGGTAGTTGGAAACACATGGAATGGAGTTGGAAACTGTGTTTGAAGAACTTGGTGTATTGGGTTTTTCACTATCGAATTGCGCATATTCGTAAAAGGTTGTAATTATTTTTCCAGAAGCTAATGTACCTCCAGGTGTATTAAAACAACTTGAGTCAAATTACATGGTACCTCCTCCCCCCAACACTAAAAGTCAAATGTAGAATGTTGAAAATAGGTAAGTGTACTTGGTCGGGGCGCCATGTGGTCGCATCGCCAAAACTGCAAGCTAATTGAATTAGTGTTGGTGTTATTTGAAAGAATACACAAGTTACCAACAACCATGTAAAGGAGTTCAGGTCCATGCCTCTTCCAAGTAAAGTGTTACGATCCAATCTAGTCACCTTTGTGTGATTAGTAGTGCCAGTTTGGAACACCATAGTTCTTTCTCTTTCTTCTGGGCATGGTTCATCCCAAGTGGTTGAAGCATGACGACACATTAGGCCTGGTCCATCTCCTTAAAAGGTGTGTGCTTTTGGAAAGGAGACAAATGTGGGCCAAAAACCTCTTGGTTTTCCTATTGTGTTCATAGGAAACCAAAGAGGTTTTTCTTGCCTTGTAATTGGTTGGCAAGAGCTCTGATCATCTAATATGTGAAAAACTTACAGGCTAGGGTCTTTGATGGTGGATCTTAGAGCCAATTGTAGAACTGAGAGTGGTGTAAGGTTTCCACTAGTTGTGTAGTCGGTGTGCATAGGAACCACATAGTGCCGCATCGAGTAGGAGCGGTTCTCCAAGGTAATGCTTGACCAACGTGTAGTGTTCTTGGACTTTTTCCTTTTGGTCAAGTTGAGAAGTAGTGTTTTCAATTACATAGCCAAACGTAAGATAAATGTATTGAGCCTAGGTGATCAATTGTACCATGTCCGTGAAGAGACCAAATCTTGTGTCATTCAAGCCTTCTCCAAATCCAACTGCTGAAAATCCTTGACACTCCCAACTTGAAATGATGAGGTCCATGGGCTAAATAATTCCATGTGCTTCTTCTGAATGAATTGTTTGTTAGAAGGCAAGAAAGTGAAATTAGCCTTCCATGTGGTGGTTGCAAATTATTGTGGAAATCTAGTTGTGAGCTCCATCATTCTCGATGCTGCCATTTACTTTGCAATAGGATTAATGTTTATGTAGAAATACCTCCGAACCACCATCCCTGACTATAATAGGGCTTCGAGACCTATATCAATACCACCAAAGAGCTCTAGTAATGTAATCCCCTCCTTAGGAAGTGTCAAGGTGATTAGCTAACGAAGTATTGGCTTAATCAGTTCACCATGGTTTTCCATGTTCTCAAAATTATACAGAGCTTTGACCAAGGGCTTGTGGGCTATTTTGAACCTTTATAAAACCTATGTTCCATGTTGAATGACAATAGGAACCACCTTCAAACTTTTAGTAGCTTGGGCATAAGCAGTTTCCTCTTCATCACCCTCTATTCATTCATGGCTAACTTGTTAGATGTAGGAAATAGTGTGTGCTTCCTTGAACATACAATGGTGAGCCATAGGACTATGGTTCCCATGTAAATCAAGGGGTATGTATCCCAGGTGGTGGCCATCAATCTCCCAATCCACTCGATAGTACGCATGCTCGAATTAATTGTTAATTGTGAAACCTGGTGGAAACAGGGCCTCTTGCCCAATGAGCACATCGTAACTGGTGGCATTGGTGATTAAACATCTGACCTATAGGCAAAGCGCCTGATTTGTACCTTGATTGAAATTAAGTGCAATAAAATCCGAACTCTCCCCAAGTACCTTTTTTACGCTCCCACTAACGATGCAAATCTGCCACATAGATTTTTGTAGTTTGGATTCGAGCATGCCCATCTTCTTGGTGAATTAAACTCCAAGATCATTGGTTGGGCACCTATATCAAGAAGTACCACTTTGGGTGTATGTTTTCCCACCTGAATTATTGATTTAATATTGTCGATAATGGCAACTCCGGTGGCAATTGAAGTTCTTTCATTAGGTACCACCTTCGGAAATGAGTGAAAGACTTTGTGGAAAGAATTCACAACACCTTTGTTAAGTAACAAATCCACAAATGAAGTGTTCTTGTTTCTCTTTTGATATGTGAATGTAGAATCAGAGGTAGAAGAGCCCACTAATTTAGCCATGTTAGAACTAGTGACCAAATTACGAATACCATCTACAACACGTGAGCTAATCGAGTGTTTCTCCAAGGTGTTGGATGGGACCTTTGTACACTATTAAAAATCTTGTCATTTGCAACAAGTCACTATGTAACTGGCATGCAACTGATTGTCGTTTGTAACTATCTTGGTAATGTTTACAACTACAAATTTGGTATTGTATAATTTTTGGGCCATACAGTTGTGTGTGTAACTAACATGCAACTAAATGTGTACAACATGGACACGTGTCATAAAAATAATGGCCTAAACTTATACATACTTCAATTACTATACTTAATATATTTACATAGGTTATATATAATAGTGTTATGTACTTTTAGTACTAAAGTTAACCCCATGCTAACTTAGGCTAACCTAAATTAACTTACATTACTAAAAATTTTGTCTTTTGCAACTTGTCTTATGCAACTAAAAAATCTCACATGTAACTATTTTGGAGTTGCATGCAACATGTGCAATTGCATGCGACATTTTTTAGTTGCATAAGACAAGTTGCAAAAGA